>Ga0134091_1000050_pt1 | contig 111176 bp, 94 predicted proteins | sample 2_5taG_FD_94451 | JGI IMG/M metagenome (GOLD analysis project Ga0134091, IMG submission 94451) | Switchgrass degrading microbial communities from high solid loading bioreactors in New Hampshire, USA - 2_5_20_6_A2 metaG | ecosystem: Engineered > Bioreactor > Semi-continuous > Anaerobic >...
ATAAATCTGGTGACAATGGCGTAGAGGAAACACTCCTTCCCATTCCGAACAGGACAGTTAAGCTCTACAGCGTCGATGGTACTGCAGGGGAAGCCCTGTGGAAGAGTAGAACGTTGCCAGGTTTTTTACTTTGGGGATATAGCTCAGTTGGGAGAGCACCTGCCTTGCACGCAGGGGGTCAAGGGTTCGAATCCCTTTATCTCCACCAAATAATAAAAAGACTATCCTAATGGATAGTCTTTTTATTATTTTAAAATATTTGATTAAAAAAATAGACAATGTTATTATCTTTATATAGTAATAAAAAGGGAGATTAATATGGCTTTCTATAGAGTAAAGCAATTTTTTTGGGGAATTATATCCCTATTTAAAAAAGTTGACTATGTTTTTATTAAGAAATATTTAAATGATGAAGAAATTGTAATGTTTAAGGAATTAAAGAAAAGTGAACAACATCATTGTATTAGGGTTTGCAAAGATTCTTTATATTATAAGAAGGAAAATTTAATTGATGTTAATGAATATAAATTAGGTAAGGCTGCTTTGTTACACGATATAGGCAAAGGGGCTTGTCATTTAAGCTTAATAGAAAAGTCTATAATAGTAATATTAGATAAGCTTACAAAAGGCAAATTAAAAAAATATCATAATATAAAACAAATAAATATATATTATAATCATCCTGAAATTGGTTATAATATGTTAAAAAATCAAAGATATTATAAAGAAATATTAGAAGTTGTAAGATATCATCATAATAAAAGCAAAATAAAAAATAATAAACTTCTTCAAATTATTAATTATTGTGATAATAAAAATTAGTAAGGGGGGATTTTATGAAGTCCAATGAACGAAGAGAAGAGATCCTTAAATTATTAATAAATGAGAATAGTGCTATTAAAGGTAGTGAATTAGCAGAAAGATTTTCTGTAACTAGGCAGGTAATAGTAAAAGATATTGCAATTTTAAGGGCTTCTGGCAGAGATATAATAGCAACTCCTGATGGATATATGTATAATAAATCTGCAAAAAGATATAAAGCGATTATTGCAGTTAGTCATAAAGGAAATGAAACAAAGGATGAAATAGAAACTGTTATAAAATATGGTGGAATAATGGAGGATGTAATTATTGACCATCCCCTTTATGGAGAAATAAGAGCTAGTTTAATGATAAAAAACTTAAATGATTTAAATAAATTTATAAATAATTTTAATAGTAAAGGTGCAAAACCCCTTTCTAATTTAACAGATGGAGTACATTTACATACAATATCAGCTGAAACGGAAGAAGATATAAATTTAATAAAAGAGGAATTAAGGGATAAAGGTATTTTATTATAGTTTATAGGAGGCTTGATTATGGATTATGATATTTTGATATTAGGTGGTGGAATTATAGGATGTGCAGTTGCCTATGAACTATCCAAATATAATTTTAATATAGCATTAATAGAGAGAGATTATGATGTAGCTGATGATGTAGCATTTTTTAATACTGCAATAGTATATGATGGTTCAGAAACTTCAGATGATGTTATGTCTGGATTAGAGTATATAGGAAGTAATATCATGAGGGAAACCTGCGAAAGATTTAATGTTCCTTTTGAAAAAATTGGATGCTTAAGGGTTGTAAGTGATGAAAATGGAATATTAAAATTAGAAGAAATGTATGAGAGAGCTAAAAGAAGGGGAATAGAAGGGGTTTATTTACTTGACGATAAAGATATACATGATATAGAACCAAATATTAAATCAAATGTAAAAAGAGGCTTATACTCAGAAAATGTCGCAATTGTTGCTCCATTTGATTTAGCAATTGCTTATGCAGAGGTTGCTTCAGATAATGGAGTGAATTTTAGACTAGAAGAAGAAGTATTAAATATACAGGAATTAGCCAGGGGATTTAGAGTAACAACTAATAAAAATAAATTTAATTGTAAGGTAGTTATAAATACAATTCCTCATGAAATTTTTATACAAGAAAATGGGAAAGTTCAGGAACAGGAACTTGAAGATAAGCAAGAAAAATCTAAAAATATGAGTTATCTTTTAGTTGATGATAATTACCAAAATAAATTGAATAAAATTGTAATAGAAACCTTCGATAAAGATTCCTTTGTAATAAGTGCTCCAATGACTACATCAGGCTCATTAATAGGAATAAAAACAACTAAAAAGTCTACTTTAGAAGAAAGTTTGGAATATGCCAATAGAGTTATTTCAAATTTAACTATAAAAAATATAAATAATATTTTTAAGGAAAGTTATAATAAAGACTCTATGCTAATTGATGATAGTGAAATTGATAGAGGCTATATTAGAATAACAGGAACGCATTATGGGAAAATAACTATAGCACCTGCTATAGCAAGAATGATTTGTGATACAATATCAAATAATTTAAATTGTACATTAAACAAGAATTTCATAGATAAAAGAAGGGAAATATATAAGTTTAGAGAACTTGGAAAAAAAGAAGCTAATGAAATAATAGCTTTGGATAGCAGATATGGAAAAATTATATGTGTATGTAATCATATATCAGAAGGTGAGATTGTAGATTGTATAAGAAGACCTCTTGGAGCAAGAACTGTAGAAGGAGTAAAGAGAAGAACGGGAGCTGGTTTTGGAAGCTGTCAAGGATCTCATTGCTATCAAAAAATTGTAAATATATTAGCTAGAGAATTAGATAAGAATATAACTGAAATTGTTGATGATTCTAAAAATTCCAAAGTTTTAAAAAGTAGAATAAAGGAGTTTAAAGATGTCTAATAATATAATTAAAAAGGATATTTTTACATCTATAGTAAGAGTAAAAGGAAGTTCAAATCATAAGGTTATTCCAGTAAAAAGTACTAAGGAACTTGAGGTAAGTCTTTGGAAGGAATTTTCAAAAGTTATATCTAGAATATATGTAAGCCTTCCGATAAGAGTTGGGGATATAATATGTAAAAACGTATTGAATACTGGAATAGATATAGTATGTACAAAAGATATATTAGATGAATAAATAAGTAAAAAAGGATAATAATAAAAGATAATATAGTAATTATTGACATAAGATTAAAATTATAATATATTAAAATTAATAATTTTATAGTAAACTGTTGAAGAGACTAGTAGTAACATTAATTATTTAAAGAGAGTCATTGTTTGGTGTAAAATGATAATAATTATGTTATGAATCCACCTCGGAGGGACTGTGATGAGCAGTACGGTTTAAACCGTTATATTTAAATGAGTGAATAATATATTTTTATATTATTAATTAGGGTGGCAACGCGGAATCTTTCGTCCCTTCTTGGGAAGAAGGTTCTTTTTTTATTGTAAATAAATTAGAGAGAGGAGAAAGTAAGATGTTAGATTTAAAAAGAATAAGAACTAATCCAGATGAAATTAAAAGAGCCTTAAGAAATAGAGGAGAAGATTTTCAAGAATCAACAATAGATGAAATATTAGCATTAGATGAGGAAAGAAGAAAAATATTAGTTGAAGTAGAAAATTTAAAAAGTAAAAGAAATCAAGTTTCAGCAGAAATTCCAAAATTAAAAAAAGAAGGAAAAGATGTTCAGGGAATAATGGCTGAAATGAGAGAACTTGGAGATAGAATTAAGGAACTTGATGTTAGAGTTTCAGAAGTAGATGAGAAAATAGAATATATATTATTAAGAATACCTAATATACCAAACCCTCAAGTACCAGAGGGGAATAGCGACGAAGATAATGTTGAAATAAAGAAATGGGGAGAAGTTCCTAACTTTAATTTTGAACCAAAGGCTCACTGGGATTTAGGAACAGAATTAGATATATTAGATTTTGAAAGAGGCGGTAAGGTAGCTGGCTCAAGATTTACAATGTATAAAGGGCTAGGAGCAAGACTAGAAAGAGCAGTTATCAGCTATTTCTTAGATAAACATACTTTAGAAAATGGATATGAAGAAGTATTACCTCCATATATGGTAAATAGGGATAGTATGACTGGTACAGGTCAACTACCTAAATTTGAAGAAGATGCATTTAAAGTTGAAAATAACGGATACTTCTTAATTCCTACTGCAGAAGTTCCAGTAACTAATATGTATAGAAATGAAATATTAAAGGGAGATGAACTACCAATAAAACATGCTGCATATTCAGCTTGTTTTAGAGCAGAAGCTGGATCTGCAGGAAGAGATACTAGAGGACTTATAAGACAACATCAATTTAATAAAGTAGAATTAGTTAAGTTCTGTAAGCCTGAACAAAGTTATGAAGAGTTAGATAAACTAGTAAAAGATGCAGAATCAGTATTACAAGGACTAAAACTTCCATATAGAATAGTTAGAATATGTAAGGGGGATTTAGGTTTTACTGCTGCTTTAAAATATGATTTAGAAGTTTGGATGCCAAGTTATAATAGATATGTTGAGATATCAAGCTGTTCAAATTTTGAAGAATTCCAAGCAAGAAGAGCTAATATTAAGTATAAGGATAATCCAAAGGATAAGCCACAATTTGTTCATACATTAAATGGTTCAGGGGTTGCAGTAGGAAGAGCAGTTGCTGCAATATTAGAAAATTATCAAAGAGAAGATGGTTCTATAGAAATTCCAGAAGTACTAAGACCATATATGAACTTAGATGAAATAAGAAAGAAATAATTATATAGAGTAAATATAAAAATATAAAGGTTTCTACTAAAAATAGAAACCTTTATATTTTTGAAATTGAGAATTTTGTAGTTAACTATTATAAATTGTCAAAAAAATGGTTGACAATATTTTTTTATGTTGGTATAATAAATTTCGTTGCAAGACTGATATGGAGAGATGGTCGAGCTGGCTTAAGGCACCGGTCTTGAAAACCGGCGTACCTTTACGGGTACCGTGGGTTCAAATCCCACTCTCTCCGCCAAAAACATCTAACAATTCTGTTAGATGTTTTTTTATGATTCATTTAGTGATAATTATTACTTAATTTGAGTATTTTTTGATTTTACTATTGGTATGAGAAGTAAATAATTACTGCCTTATACTAATCTTTTTAAAGACAACATACTGCTTGTGGCATTTGAATTAATTTATAAATTAATAAAATATAATTTTATGGATATAATATTAAGGGTAATATAAAAAAACAAAAAAATAGTTGACAATATATTTAGTGGTTGTTATAATAATACATGTCGTATGACACAAATACGGAGAGATGGTCGAGCTGGCTTAAGGCACCGGTCTTGAAAACCGGCGTACCTTTATGGGTACCGTGGGTTCAAATCCCACTCTCTCCGCCATATAAAATCCCTTAGAATATATATGGAGAAATACTCAAGTGGCTGAAGAGGTGCCCCTGCTAAGGGCATAGGTCGGGATTAACCGGCGCCCGGGTTCAAATCCCGGTTTCTCCGCCAAAAGCATCTAACAAAACTGTTAGATGCTTTTTTATTTTTATTAAGAATTGTTTAAACAAGTTAATATTTCCTTGTAAACAATTTCTCTAGATGATATACTATTTTTGTAATTATAAATATAGGGGGAATAGAGATGGAAAAGAAATACGTGGTTGGTGTTGATTTGGGAGGAACTAAAATATACACAGCCCTAGTTAATTTGGATGGAGAAATCATAGAAGAAATTACAATAAAAACAGAAGCTGAAAAAGGTGAAAAGGTTGTATTAGACAACATTTTAAAAACAATAGATAAAGTATTAGAAAATGTAGATAAAGAAGAAGTAAAAGCTATAGGTATTGGATCACCAGGGCCATTAGACATTGAAAAGGGATTAATAGTTTATACACCAAACCTACCATTTAAGAATTTTGAATTAGTAAAGCCAATAAGAGAAAGATATAATATTCCAACTTATTTAGATAATGATGCTAATGTAGCAACTTTAAGTGAGTTTATGTTCGGTGCTGGAAAGGGAAGCAAAAACATGGTTTATGTTACAGTAAGTACAGGTGTAGGCGGCGGCGCAATATTAAATGGTAATATATATAGAGGAAGTACAGCAAACGCATTAGAAATTGGACATATAACAGTAATGAAGGGTGGTCCAAGATGTGGATGTGGTAATACAGGCTGTGTTGAAGCTCTAGCATCAGGAACTGCTATAATGAAAAGAGCAAAAGAAGCCCTTGATAGTAAAGTTGAAACTTCATTAAGAAATTATGATAACGTCACTGCTAAGGAAGTTTTCTTAGAAGCAGAGAGAGGAGATAAGGTTTCTCAAGAAATATTAAATGATGCATTATCATATTTAGGAATCGGAATTGCAAATATTGCAAACTCTTTTGATCCAGATAAGATAGTTATCGGAGGAGGAGTAAGTGAAGCAGGAAAAATAGTTTTTGATAAAATTGATGAAGAAATGCAAAGAAGATGCTTAACTACAATATATAATCATTGTAAAGTTGAAAAAGCTTTATTAGGGGGAAAAGCTGGGGTTTTAGGTGCAGCTGCATTAGCAATATTAGAAAGTAAATAAAAAATATAAAAATTCCTATAAATTTTATTAAATTATAAAAATAGGAGAATTAAGAAGAGTGAATGTACTCTTCTTTTTTTATAATCTCAAGATATTTTGTTGTTAATTCTATTAAAATATGGGTATTATTAATATATACAAAATTTATTATTAGGAGTGAATTATGGGAATAAGATTCATTTTTGGAAGAGCAGGAACAGGTAAAACCACCTATTGCTTAAATCAAATCAAAAAGAAGTTAGATAATGGTAAGGATAATAAATTAATATTATTAGTTCCAGAACAATATACTTTTGATACAGAAAAAAAGTTTTTAGATACAGTTACGGAAAAAGGGCTTTTAAGGGCAGAAGTTATCAGTTTTAAGAGAATGGCTAATGTTGTTTTTGAAACCTGTGGTGGAAGAAGCAATATTAGAATGAATGAGTCCGGAAAAAACATGCTCATATATAAGATACTAAAAGAAAGCATAAAGGAATTTAAATATTTTAATAGAGTAGCCAAGCAGCAAGGTTTTGCAGGAATAATATCTGAAATGCTGACCGAATTTAAAAAATATAATATTTCCAAGGAAATGTTGGAGTTAAAAGAAGGAGATATAAAAGATGAAAATTTAAAAAATAAAATAGATGATCTTAAGCTTATATACAGTAAATTTAATGATTTTATAGAGGATAAATTTATAGATTCTGATGATGATCTAACCTTATTAGCAAGGAAATTATTAAATTGCAATATATATGATGGTGCAGAAATATGGATAGATGAATTTACAAGCTTTACTCCACAACAATTAGAGGTAATTAGGATACTTGCTAAAAAGGCTGAAACAATAAATATAACTCTATGCAGTGATAGTTTAGAAATAGATAAGGATAAGGATTATACAGATGTATTTGATGTAATAAAAAATACAGAAAGTTCAATTATTAAAATAATGAAAGAAAGTAATATTCCTTATTTGGAACCTATAAATCTGAATAAAGGAACTACTTATAGATTTAAAAATAGTGAGGAACTAGCTCATTTAGAAAGACATTTTTTTAATTATCCTTTTAAGGAATATAAGGGAGAAAATAAAAGTATAAGAATTTATAAGGCAAATAACAACTATGATGAAATAGAATTTATAGCAAAAAACATATTAAAATTAGTTAGGGATGAAGGTTATAGGTATAGAGACATAGCGGTAGTATGTAGGAATATAGAAAATTACGAAAAAATATCTTCAGTAATATTTCAGGATTATAATATACCTTATTTTATAGATAAAAAAAGGGAGATATTAAATAACCCTTTAGTAATATTAATAATATCAGCTCTTGAAATAATAGTAAGTAACTGGTCCTATGAAAGTGTATTTAAATATCTAAAAAGCGGATTAATAAATATAGAAAAAGAATATATAGATATATTAGAAAATTATATTTTAGCTAATGGAATTAAGGGATATAAGTGGACTAAGGATTTATATGACAAGGACGATATAAAAGAAGAGGAAAACATTATATTAGAAATAATGGATGAAATAAGAACTCCAATAATAAATCTTCATAATAAATTAAAAGGAAAGAAAGATATTAAAACTATTGCTACTAACTTATATGAATTTTTATTAGAATTAGATATCTTTAATACACTAAATAAGTGGATAGAAAGATTTAATGAACTTGGAATGCAGGATAAGGTAAAAGAATATGACCAAGTTCCTAAGATGGTCATAGAAATTCTTGATCAAATAGTAGAAGTTTTGGGAGAAGAAGTTGTAGATTTAAAAGAATTTACAAAAATACTTCTTTCAGGTTTTGAGGAAAAGGAAATAGGTATTATACCAATGTCCATTGACCAAGTAAATATAGGAGATATTTCTCGTATTAAAGGAAGAAATATAAAAGTCTTATTTATAATTGGCGTAAATGATGGAATAATTCCTTCAGCACATAAGGAAGAAGGAATTATATCAGATAGGGAGAGAGATATTTTAAGAGATATTGGAATAAAACTAGCTTCAGATACAAAAACAAGAGCATTTGAGGAACAATTTATAATCTATACGGGATTAACAATACCTTCAGATAAGCTTATGTTAACTTATCCAATGGCAGATTTTGAAGGAAAATCTCTAAGACCTTCTATAATTATTCCAAGACTTAAAAGAATTTTTCCTAATATAGTAGAAGAAAGTGAGTTATATAATATTGAAACTGAAAAAGATAGATTTAATAAAATAACAGCACCTGTTCCAACTTTTAATGAATTAATAAGTGCTTTAAGAATGGAATTTGAAAAGGAAAAGGTTGATGAATATTGGGCAGAGGCCTATAAGTGGTTTGAAGAAAATGAAGAATTTAAAGATAAGTCAAAGACAATATTTAAGGGGCTGACTTATACAAATTTAGTAGAAAAGGTTCCAAGGGAAAAAATAAAAAGACTTTATCAGTCTGGAAATAAATTATTATTTAGTGTATCAAGAATAGAAAAATATGCCCAGTGCCCATTTTCATATTATGTAGCTTATGGATTAAAGGCTAAGGATAGAAAGGTTTATGAATTTACTGCTCCAGATTTAGGTTCATTTATGCATGCTGTATTAGATGATTTTACAAATAGAGTGAGAGAAGAAAAAATAGCTTGGTCAGAGTTAGATAAGGAAAAATGCAGTAAAATAGTTAATGAAATTGTAGATAAAAAACTTCAAGCAGATTCTAATTCAATATTAAATAGTAGCAAAAAATATCAATATTTTGCTAATAGATTTAAAAAGACAATTATGAAATCAGTTATGGTATTAACAGAACAAATGAAAAAAGGTAAATTTGAAGTCTTTAAGAATGAGTTTTCCTTTGGAAGTTTTGAGGATGGAGAACCAATCAAGATAGATCTTCCATCAAAGGAGACAGTATATTTAGTGGGAAGAGTAGATAGAATTGATACTTTAGATTTAGATGAAAATACCTATATTAAAGTAATTGATTATAAAACAGGAAAAAAGGAATTTGACTTAACAGAAGTTTATTATGGGCTACAAGTTCAACTTTTAGTTTATTTAGATGCTCTTATAAAGAATTCTAAGTATATATTAGAAAAGCAGGCTATGCCTGGAGCAATATTGTACTTTAGAATAGATGACCCGATAATTAAATCAAATAAAAAGCTGTCGCAGGAAGAAATAAAAGAAAATATATTAAAGCAGTTAAAAATGAGTGGTTTAGTAATTAAGGATATAGATGTAGTTAAGGCTATAGATAAGGATATAGAAAAGTATTCCTTGGTAATACCTGCTTCTATAAAAAAGGATGGGGATTTTTCATCTACAAGCTCTGTTGTAACAGAAGAACAATTCGATTTATTAAGGAAATATGTAAATGAGAAAATTGCTAGTCTTTGTGAAGAGATGTTAAGTGGAGAAATAATAATGGAGCCAGCAAAGACAGGAAAGATAACATTTTGTTCTTATTGTGACTATTCATCTATATGTCAGTTTGATACTGGAATAGAAAACAATAAATATAAATTAATATTAAAGAAAAGTAAGGAAGAGGTATGGAATCTTATGGAAAAATCAGTTAAAAGGAAAGGAGGAGAGAGTTAGCTATGGGGACTAAAAAGTGGACTGAGGATCAATTAAAAGCAATAAAAACGAGAGGATGCAATTTATTAGTTGCTGCGGCTGCAGGCTCAGGGAAAACAGCAGTATTAGTTGAAAGAATAATAAAAATAATAACTAATGAAGAGCATCCTATTGATATAGACAAATTATTAGTTGTTACCTTTACATCAGCAGCGGCTGCAGAAATGAGGGAAAGAATAGCTGCTGCAATAGCAAAGGAGTTAGAAAAAAATCCAAACTCTAAGCTATTACAAAAACAATTAACCCTTTTAAGTAGGGCTAATATTACTACAATGCATTCCTTTTGTCTGGATGTTATAAAAAATAATTATCATACTATAGACTTAGACCCAACCTTTAGAATATCAGATGAAACAGAAAATACATTATTAATGCTTGAAATAATAAATGATATGTTCGAGTATTATTATGAGAAGGATGATATAGAATTTAGAAATTTAATAGAAGCTTATAGTGATTCTAGAGATGATCAAAGATTAAAGGATATAGTTTTAGATTTATATAAATTTTCTATGAGTGGACCATGGCCAGAAAAGTGGCTTTACGAAAATGCAGAAAAATTTAATATAAATTCAATGGAGGAACTAAATAGTTCTGTTTGGATAAATATATTAAGAACTAATATGAAAATAGAGATTGAAGGTTTTATAAAAAGTTTAGAGAGGGCTATAAGCATAATAGGAGATACAGATGGACTTGAACCCTATGAACAAAGCTTTATAGAAGACTTAGAAATGTTTAAGAACTTATATTATTCTTTAGATAAGGGATTAGATGAAATATATAAAGCTGCAACTAATATAAGTTTTGGAAGATTAAAAGTTGTAAAAAAAGATAAGGTTTCGGATATAAATAATCAAAATTTAGTTAAATCAATAAGAGATGATATAAAGAAAAAATTATCTAAACTAGTAAGTGATAATTTTTCTATGGAGCCACAGGATGTATTAAATGGAATAAAAAATTCTTATCCATTTATTAAGAAATTAACTGAATTAACTTTAGAGTTTATGAGAAGATTCCAGGAAAAGAAAAGGGAGAGAAATATATTAGATTTTAATGATTTAGAACATCTTTGCTTAAAGATTTTAACTAATTTTGATGAAGAGGGTAATGTACTTCCATCAAAGGTAGCTGAAGATTTTAGGGAGTTTTTTGATGAAGTTTTAGTAGATGAATATCAAGATTCAAATAATGTGCAAGAAGCAATAATTGAATTAGTTTCACGAAAAAATCTAGACAATCCGAATGTATTTATGGTTGGAGATGTAAAGCAAAGTATTTATAGATTTAGGCAGGCAAAGCCAGAATTATTTTTAGATAAATATAATACTTATCCTTTAGAAGAAGGAGAAAGAAATAGAAAAATTCAGCTTTATAAGAATTTTAGAAGCAGAAGGGAAGTTATAGAAGGAGTAAATTATATATTTAAGGAAGTAATGTCTAAAGTTGTTGGAGAAATAGAGTACACAGATGAGGAAGCCTTAAATCTTGGTGCTGATTATAAAGAAGCAGAGAATGAAAATATTATTGTTGGTGGGCCAATAGAACTTCATATATTAGATAAATCTGGTCAATACAAAAAAGAGTTGGAGCCTAAAGAAGAAGTTCAAGATAATAGTGAAGATGATGAAGAAGAGGATGTAGATGCAATTGCTTTAGAAGCTAGAATAGTTGCAAAAAGAATAAAGGAATTAATGAACAATACTGGCGATAAGAGATTTATGGTTTATGACAAAAATTTGGGTGATTATAGACCTTTAAAATATAAGGATACAGTTATATTATTAAGAACTACAAAAAATTGGTCTGAGGTATTTTTAGAGGAATTAGGAGCTGAAGGAATACCAGTTTATGCAGATACAGGTACAGGATATTTTGAAACAATAGAAATAAGAACAATAATGTCCCTTCTTCAAATCATAGATAATCCAAGACAAGACATACCTATTATAGCTGTACTAAGATCTCCAATTGTAGGATTTACTGCTGAGGAACTAAGTGATATAAGGCTTTTAAATAAGGATAAGTATTTTTATGAAATAGTTAAGAGAGTTTCAGAAGGTCAATATGACGTTGAGGAAAGTTTAAGAGATAAGTGCAGTAACTTTATAAAAAATTTAGAAAAGTGGAGAGAAAAATCAATATATACTCCTATAGATGAATTTATATGGTACTTATATATGGATACAGCTTATTTTGGTTATGTTGCTGCAATGCCAAATGGAAAGCTAAGACAGGCAAATTTAAAAATATTATTTCAAAGGGCAAAGCAATTTGAAGAGACTAGCTTTAAGGGATTATTTAATTTTATAAATTTTATAAATAAGTTAAGACATTCTTCAGGAGATATGGGGAGTGCCAAAATTTTAGGAGAGCATGAAGATGTAGTAAGAATAATGAGTATTCATAAGAGCAAGGGACTAGAGTTTCCTGTTGTCTTTACTTCAGGTTTTGGAAAACAGTTTAATTTGCAAGATTTAAAAAAATCAATTTTATATCATGATGAATTAGGTTTTGGGCCAGACTATGTTGATTTAGAAAATAGACTATCTTATAGTACTATTGCCAAGGAAGCAATAAAGAAAAAGCTTTTATTTGAAACTTTATCAGAAGAAATGAGAATTTTATATGTTGCCTTTACAAGGGCAAGGGAAAAACTTATTATAACAGGAACTGTGAAGAACTTAGAAAGCTCATTAAAGGCATGGGTATCGGCAGCTTCTATGGATAAGAATCTTATACCAGCAGTTGAAGTTCTAAAGGGAAAAAATTATTTAGATTGGGTTGGAATGGCTCTAGCAAAACATAGGGATGGAGAAAAACTTAGAAATGGAGAATTTGTTGAAAATATAATAGATGATTCATCAAGATGGAATGTTTATATGTGGACTAAAAATGATTTAGCTGTGGATAAAAATAATTCTGATGTGGATGAAAATCAAAAAAATGATTTATTTATTAATAGGGATGTAGGTCATATAAATGATGAGATAAAAAGAAGGCTAGATTTTAAATATAAATATGAAAAAACATTTTTACTTCCAAGTAATATATCTGTATCGGATTTAAAAAAAGCCTTATATGATAGTGAAGATGATGAAGTTAGAACTTTAAATACTTTTGAAGAAAAGGAGCCTATTAAACCTAAGTTCTTGCAAGAGAAAAAAGGATTATCTTCTGCAGAGAGAGGAACTGTTGCTCACTTTATAATGCAGAAGCTAGACTTAAACTATGTTGAAACAGAAGAGGAAATAAAGAATCAAATATATTATATGAAAGAAAAGGAATTATTGAATGAAGAGGAAATAAAGGCTGTGGAAAAAATAAATTTTGCAAGATTCTTTAAAAGTAATTTAGGAAAGAGAATGCTAAAATCTTATAATGAGGGAAGATTAGTAAAAAGAGAGCTGCCTTTTTATACGGAAATAAGTAGTGTAGAATTGGAAGAGGATCTTCCTGAAGAAATTTATAAAGATGAAAAAATAAGACTTCAAGGAATAATAGACTGTTTCTTTGAAGAAGAAGACGGCATAGTGTTATTTGATTATAAGACAGATTATGTGGAAAGAGGAAATGAAGATAAAATATTAGATAGATATAAGATTCAAATAAAATATTATAAGGAAGCCTTAGAAAAGATAACAAATAAAAAGGTTAAAGAGTGTTATCTATATCTTTTTGGAATAAACAAGGAAGTAGAAATGAAACTATAAGTTATTAAAAAGTAACCAGACATGCTAAGTTATTTAGCAGTCTGGCTTTTATATAAAAAGTCTTTTGCTAAGTTTAGTAAAGTTTCTTTATTATTTAGGCTTGCTTTCTTTAATACTTTATCTAATAAATAATTTAGAATATCACCAATTAGTTTGCTTTTAGGAATACTAAACTCCTTTATTAAATCCTCACCATTAATGTCTAAATCTTTGATGTATAAGGGTTCTTTATTAGAAAGTATGTCAGTAACAGTATCTTTAATATAGTTAACTTTTTTTATAAAAGGAGCTGGGTTATCTAGAGCTCTTATATCTGCTTTTTGCAATTTAAATAATAAATATATTAAATCTTCGCCAACGTCTAATAAATATTTTTTTACTTCATATCTTGTAGGCATATAATTTACTTTTAAAACAAGGTGATGTTCTATAAGCTTAGAAACAGAATTTATTGTATAATTATCAAATTTTAAATTTTTTAAAATAGTTTTTGACATTAGGGCTCCCTCGATATTATGTTTGGGAAATCTATAAATTCCATCAGTTTCTAAGGTTAAAGTATTTAGCTTTCCAACATCATGAAGGAGAGCTGAAAGCATTAAAATAAGATTATTATCTTTAATATTATCCATTACCTTAAGGGTATGACCGAATACATCCTTATTATGCTTAATACTTAAAGGACTATAATTAACTAATAAATTTAATTCAGGAATAATAAATTCAAGAAGGCCAGTTTTTTGTAATATAGATATTCCTTTTGATGGAGATTTGGATATAAGTATTTTGCATAATTCATCCCTAATTCTTTCCTTGCTTATATTTTTTATTAAATCAGCATTATTAATAATGGCATTATAGGTTTTATCTTCAATTTCAAAGTCTAACTGGCAGCTAAATCTAACTGCTCTTAACATTCTTAAGGCATCTTCTTTAAAGCGTTTATCTGCATCTCCAACACATTTTATAATTTTATTTTTGAGATCGTCAATTCCATTAAAATAGTCAATTAATCCTAACCTATCATTATAGGCTAAGGCATTTACGGTAAAATCCCTTCTTGATAAGTCTTCTTTTATATTAGTCACAAAATCAATTTTAGACGGATGCCTATTATCTAAATAGTCTCCTTCGGTTCTAAAGGTAGTAACTTCATAGCTATTATTATTTATAACCACTGTTACAGTACCATGTTTAATCCCAGTAGGAATAGTTTTATTAAATAAAGATATAGTATCTTCTGGTTTAGCAGATGTTGCAATATCGTAGTCTTTAGGATTTATATTAAGAAGAAGGTCACGAAGGCATCCTCCTACAATAAAAGCATCAAAATTATTTTTATAAAACTTATTAATAATAAAATTCACATCTTCTGGTATAATAATTTTCATAGTATAACCTTCCTTAACTAGTATATTATAATCATATTATAGTAAAAGAAAAATAAAAACCCCTATATAGATAATAGAGGTCTTCTAGTTAATAATTATTTTTGTTCCATTAGGAATATTATCATAAATCCATTTAGCATCATCTACACTAAGTCTTATACATCCGTGAGAAGCGGGTTTTCCTAAAGTATTATCTACTATTGTAGTTGCACTTTCATCAAAGGGAACAGAATGAAATAGGTAGTCACCCATAAATTGAACCCAGTACTTTCCGCCCTGATTAAATTCAGGAGAAAAGAACCATTCCCCTCTATTTATTACTGCAAAAACACCTTTTGGGGTTTCTTTTCCTTCTAAACCAGTAGATGAAATAAAAGTTTTAATTAAAGTCCAATTATCTGTGCTACCTTCATAAATATAAGTTTTTTGTTCAGCTAGATTTAAATAAATAAGATTATTGGTATTACTGCTTATAGATAATGTATTTATGTTATCTTCGGTAATAGTTTCTAAAATTGCATTAGAGGAAGCATATATGTCCGAATCAGAGTTATATTCTTCCATAAAGAGTTCAAAGGAATTTATTTTATTTAATATATCAACATCATTTTCTTCTAAAAGATTAGTATCGTATTGGGAAAGAATTTCAATAGCACGAGTGTAAAACTTATTTGCGGCTAATTCATCAGCTTCCTTTAACAAGTAATTTTTATATTCATTTTTTGATCTTTCAATATAATCTGAAGCAATGGATATTTCGTCTTCAGAATTTGTAGAATTTAATACTAAATTAAAATATTCAAAAGCTTTTGGGTAATCTTCCGAATTATAGCAGTTAATTCCAAGTTCAAGATATCTTTTTGTTCTTTCAATATCTTCTTTAGAGTTACTATTAGAGTTTGTTTTTATGCTTTCTGGATTTAATGCAGCAATTAATTTATCTAAGGAAGAACTTAATACATTATATTCTTTTATTTCATTTAAAAGGATTGTGGCTTGATTTTTGGAGATTTCTTCATTTTTTAGAGCGCCACATATTATAGCAATAACTTTGGTAAAATAGCTGTTTAAGTCATCTTGAAGCTTATTTGATTTTAATTTGATAAAAATGTCATTTTCTAATCTATCTTTTGCCTTTTCAAATTCATAATTATTAAACAGAAGATAGAATTCGGAAATTGTTTTATCATATTTATAATTTAAAAATAGATTGCCAGTAAAGATTAGTAGAAAGAATGAAAAAGTAATAGTAAGCAGTTTAAAAATGGAAAAATTGTTCTTACGTTTTTTGTTTCCAAACATTTTAAAACCTCCATATAATCTATGCTATAATTATTAACCAAAGATAGTAAATTTAATCTTAAAGTTAAAGGAAATTTAAAATGTGATAGGTTTATAAAGGAAAATAGATATGTTAGAATTTAGTTGATAATGGTTAAATTACATTAACTTGGAGGAAATTATGAAAGAAAAAATTAGATTTATAAATATATTTAAAATAAGCCTTTTTAGCCCTTCAAAATATAAGGAATTAATTAAATTAGGTATAGGAAGAATAATACTATATATTTTTATTATAAGTATGATAGTTGGAACTATTAGTGGTATTAATCAAGCGCTTATTTTTAGTAAGGATCAAAAAGAGTTAGTTAGTTTATTAGAAAAGGAAGAATATTCTTTTGAAATTACAGAAGGAATACTATATTTTAAAAATTCGCCAAGAAAAATAGATATGGGACAGTATATATTGTACATTGATACTAGTAAAGAATTAAAAGATTTAGATTCTTTAAGAAACATATTAATACATAAGGATTATTCAATTGCAATACTTAAGGATGGAATAGGTGTAAATTTTAATGGAACAAAGACGAATTTAAATTATAAAGAAAGTGGATTTTTAAGCTTAACAAATAAGGAATTAATAAAATTTGTTGAATTTATGAATATTTTAGTTTATATTGGAATATTTATTTATATAATTGCAATATTTATTGGAACAATAATAGATGCTGTACTTCTTTCTTTTTTAGCTTTTATATTGCTTAAGGCACAAAGAATAAATTTAACTTTTGACAATGTATTTAAGCTATCTATATGTTCTATGACTTTATCAACTATAATATTGCCGGCAATAATTACACTAGTGAATTTATCAAGTTCAGTAGGAATGTATATAGGTGGTTTTTATTTATTCTTAGCAATTAGAAATATAAAAAGAAGTCATTATTATAAATAATAAGAAAAAAATAGAAAAAATATTTTGAAAATATTGTTAATAAATTTTTGATATGTTAAACTATTGTAAATGATTATTTTACAGGTATAGAGGGGAACTTGTTATGATTAATGACAAATTATTAATTGAAACTGCTTTGCATAAAAATCTAGATATAGATAATTATGTCTTAACTATGGAATTAAATAATGCAAAAGAGGATATAGGGAAAATCATAACAGAATTAATAGAAAAAGAAACATTACAAGAAAATTTTTTGCTTAATATTACCCATGATCTTAGAAGTCATTTAAGCGTAATTTTAAGTGTAATACAGGTTATGAATTCAGGTAATATAAACTTAAATGATAAGAAAGCAAAAGATTATATATATACAATAAAGAAAAATAGTCTAAAAATGCTAAGGTTAATAAATAACTTAATTGATACAAATAAACTTAAGAATAATTATTATACTTTAAATAAGAAAAATATAGATATAGTTTCTATGATTGAAGGTACAGTGGAATGTATAGATAAATATGCCAAACAAAAAAATATACAATTAATATTTGATACAAATGAAGAAGAATGTATTATGTCAGCAGATCCCAGTGTTATAGATAGAATAATAATGAATTTAATTTCTAATGCAATAAAATTTACCTATGAAGATACCAATATATATGTGACTTTATTTATCAAAGATGGATTTATAAAAATATCAATAAAGGATGAAGGGCCAGGAATTCCAAAGAAAGATCAAGAAAAAATATTTGGAAGGTATTATAGAATAAATAATATTAAAAGAGAAAACTCTGGTAGTGGAATGGGCCTAGACCTAGTAAAGTATTTAGTTAAGTCTCATGATGGTACAATTGAACTTATAAGTGAAGAAAATAAAGGATGCGAATTTATAGTAACCTTTCCAATAGTGATAGAAGAAGAAAATGAAACTCATGAGATTAATCAAGATAGTAGAATAGAAAGATTGGAAGTGGAATTTTCTGATATTTATTAAGAAAAATGTTTATTGATTTAGAAATAAAGTTGTGATAAAATAACTAGTGTTAAATTCTGCGGTGGTAGCTCAGTTGGATAGAGTAGCTGGCTACGAACCAGTTGGTCGGGGGTTCGAATCCTCTCCACCGTACCATAAACCTTGTAAACTTTGAGTTTACAAGGTTTTTTGTTTTGGTAAAGGTTATTTATTGAAAGACTATGTTAGCTAAGTTATTATGATAAGTAATAAAAGTAAAAATATGAGGAAGATAGCTTCCTTATGGAATTAGTTGGAGGAATTAAGTATGGATAAAATTATTGAAATATGCTGTGGCAGCTATTATGATGCCCTTGAGAGTTATAAAGGCAGCGCCAAAAGAATTGAATTAAATTCTGCCTTACATTTAGGAGGATTAACTCCATCTCTTGGATCTTTAAAATTGACAAAGGAAAATACCGATCTTAAGGTTATTTGTATGATCCGCCCTAGAGGAGCTGGATTTTTATATAGTAAAAGCGATATCGAAGTAATGTTTTCTGATGCAGAAATACTTATGAAAAATGGTGCAGATGGTCTAGCATTTGGCTTTTTAAATGAAGATTCAACAATTAATAAGGAACTAACTAAAAAAATGGTTGATATAATTCATAAATATAATGGGGAAGCTGTGTTTCATAGGGCTTTTGATTGTGTAAAATCAGCTAATGAAAGTATAGAAGAGTTAATTGAACTTTCTGTTGACAGGGTACTAACAAGCGGTTTGCAGGCTAAAGCTTGGGATGGCAGGGATATGATTGCCTACTTACAAAAAAATTATGGTGATAAGATTGAGATTTTGGCTGGAAGCGGTATTAATGAAAAAAATGCAGTTCAATTAATGAATGAAACTGGAATTTATCAAATACATTCATCCTGCAAGGATTGGATAAGCGATTCAACTACTTCAACGGCTAATGTAAGCTATTCTTATGTAAATGGAACTAATGAAAATAAATATGAGGTTGTTTCAGTGGAGAAGGTAAGGGCATTAGTAAGAAGTGTATTAGGTTAAGAATAAGCCTTTTTTAGGGATAATTTTCTATTTATTGGGGAAATTAAAAATATAAAATAAATAGAAAAGGAACTATATTTATGGAAGTAGAACTTTTAATAAATTTGATAGATGAACATAATGAAGGAAGTATTCTAGCAACAAAGAAGTTTAAGCCTAAGGAAGTATTATTTTTATATGAAGAGAAAAATAAAAATATACTAGAAGCCATAAAAGAATATTATCAAGAAAAGTTTCCACTTATTGAGTTTAATGCAATTAAGATTAATGAGGGAGATGTGGAAAAATTAGAAGGAATAATAAAGTCTAATAAAGAAAAAAAGATTTTAGTTAATTTAACTGGAGGAAGCAGAGTAAATTCCTTGATTTTATTAAATTCATGCAAAAATTATAGAGTAAAGTCAATTTATATGAATATAAAAGATAAAAGTTTATATTTCATAGATGAAAATATAAATATTATAAAAGAAGAATATGATGATTTAGAGTTAAGCAGCCTTTTAAGGCTTTCAGGTAAGGAGATTTTATATGATACCAGCGAATTTTCTAATAATGATAATCTAAAATATATAACTAAGAAAATATATAAAAATTTAGATGTATGGCATAAGTATAAGCAAAGACTTTATGATACAAATGTATTTATCCATAAAGAAGAAGATAACAGAAGAATGATTATAAAAACATACTTATTAGAACAAGATGAAAAGGAACTTTTAGACAAGGTTCTTACAAAGTTAAAAGAAATTAAAGAAATAAATTTTTGTAATATCAATGAAAATGAGATAGAGATTCGATTTAGAAATAATTACCTAAAGCCTTTCATATTTAAAACAGGTACTTGGCTGGAATTTGCTACAAAAACAATAATAAGTGAAATAGAAGGAATAGATGAAGTTAAAAGCGGAGTAGTGTTTCTTTGGAATCATTTTAATTCAAAAATAAAAAATGAAGTAGATGTGGTATTAGTAAAAGATTCTATAGTAACTTGCATATCCTGTAAAGATAGTGAAAAGTATGATGAAAATGCCTTAAATGAATTAAATGTATATGCCCTTAAGGTTGGAGGAGAAGATGCAAATAAAATACTAGTAGCTACAAAGGAACCTAGTAAAAATACTGTACGGGAAAGAGCCAAGGAAATGAATATTAATTTAATAATATTTGATGGAGATGAAGAAAAATTTAAAAATAAAATAAGAAAGGTGCTATACAGGAAGATTAAAAGATGATTATTTTCAAAAAATGAAAATGTTTACTGATATCCTCTTATATAATTAAAGTATAAATAATAATTGATATAGGGGGATAAATATGAGTAAGAAGCCATTAAAAATAGTTACAATAGGTGGAGGGTCTAGCTATACTCCAGAACTTGTTGAGGGATTAATAAAAAGATATGATGAAATGCCTGTAAGTGATTATTGGTTAGTTGATATTGAAGAGGGTAAAGAAAAATTAGAAATAGTAGGTGCATTAGCAAAAAGAATGGTAGAAAAAGCTGGAGTACCTATGAATATTCATTTAACTTTAGATAGAAGAGAAGCTTTAAAGGATGCTGATTTTGTTACTACACAATTAAGAGTAGGACTATTAGATGCAAGAGTTAAAGATGAAAGGATACCATTAAGCTATGGCTTTTTAGGCCAAGAAACAAATGGTGCTGGGGGATTATTCAAAGCTTTGAGAACAGTTCCTGTAATATTAGATATTGCAAAAGATATGAGTGAATTATGTCCTGATGCATGGCTAATAAACTTTACAAACCCAGCAGGAATAGTTACTGAGGCTTTATTAAGATATGGTGTGCACAAAAAAGTAGTTGGAGTATGCAATGTTCCAATAGGAATGGAATATGGCTTTGCAGATGCTTTAGGTGTTGATAAGGAAAGAATAACAGTTGATTTTGCTGGATTAAATCATATGGTTTATGCTGAGAGAGTTTATTTAGATGGAAAAGATGTTACATCAAAGCTTATAGACATATTAACAGGAAACAACTCAAAATCACAAACAATGGCAAATATTGCAGCTCTTGATTGGGATCCAGCTACTATAAAAGCTTTTGGAGTAATTCCTTGTCCATATCATAGATATTATTATAAAAAACAAGAAATGCTAAATCATGAACTTGAAGAATTTAAAAATGGAAAAACAAGAGCAGAAGTTGTTAAGGAAGTAGAAAAAAGATTATTTGAGCTTTATAAAAATCCAGAATTAAAAGATAAGCCAGAAGAATTATCAAGACGTGGAGGAGCTCATTATTCTGATGTTGCTTGTAATGTTATAAATGGCATCTATAATGATAAAAATACTATTATTGCAGTAAACACTAGGAATAATGGAACTTTAAAGCAATTTGAAGATGATTCTGCTATTGAAGTAAGCTGCTACGTTGGCAAAAATGGTCCAGTACCAGTAGAGACAGTTACAGATCTTCCTATTTTTGCTCAAGGTTTAGCAGGACAAATAAAGGCCTTTGAAAGACTTGCAGCAGAAGCAGCTTATACAGGAGATTATAATACAGCTTTAGCTGCTATGGTAACAAATCCATTAGTAGCTGATGATAAAAAGGGTAGAAAACTTCTAAATGAGATGTTATTAGCTCATAAGGCTTATCTTCCACAATTTAAAAAGGTTATAGATGTGTTAGAAAAGGTTGAAAGGGCAGAGTTCTAAAAATTTAAGGAAATAAATTTATAAGGAAGTGTCAAATGCACTTCCTTATTATTTTTCTAGTTTTAAAATTGTAATATTAATTACTATAAAGACCTCCATATCTAATATAAATGTATTCAATTAGAAAACTAAGATCATATCTATGACTTTGAGGATATTCATTTGAATTATTTTTAGGAGGCAGATATATTATATAATCGCTTCTTTTTTCATATTCTGCTATTTTCCTTTCTGTAATAACAACTAATGATGTTGAACTTCTTTTTATTTTTTTCCAAAGTCTTTCATGATATTCAAGAAATTTGCCTGTTGGAGATATTAGTATAGCTAAAGAGTTTTCATCTAAAGTATCTGCTAGTTTTTCCTGATCTTGAACATCAATAGCATGAAAAATAAGTTTGGAAAGATTAGCAAGTTTTCTTTGAAGGTCTTGAGCCATTAATTGTGAAAACTGAGTACCAAATATACAAATATTATTTTTTGAATATATAAGTTCTATTACTCGATCTACAATTTTTAAATCTAGGAAATTTTTTAAATTATTTATTTCGTTTATTATTTGATTTGTCATATTATCTAAAATAATTTCTCTAGAAACATTATTATCTATTGTATTTTTTTTAATCAGTTCTTCATTAATATTAATATTTATTTTTATACTTCTTTTAAATTCTATTAGGCTGGAATAACCAAGTTTATGACAGAACCTTGTTATTGCAGCAGGGGAAGTATAACAAAGGTCTGCTAATTTATTTATAGACATATCAGGAATTAACCTTATGTTTTTTAACATATTAATGGCAATATTATAATTAATATCATTTTCCTTGCTGCTATTCAAAAATAATAATAATCTATAAATTAAGTCACCCATAATAATACTCCTAACTAATACTCTTTTTACCTATTGAGGAACCCATTAAGACTTTACATTCAAAACCTTTCTTTGTTTGTTCAATTATATCCTCATCAATTTTTACTTTTCCTTTTTTAAAAAATAGTATTGTGGTAGAGCCGCCAAACTTAAAATATCCTTTTTCGGCACCCTTTTCAACCCTAATATTAGGTATATAAGTTTGAATTATTGATCCTACGCAAGTGGCCCCAACTTCTATATGAAGTATATCTCCGAAGTTTTCAGATTTGAATATTGACCACTCTCTTTTATTTTGACAATATAGTTTAGGAATTTTTTCAACAGCTATTGGATTAACTGAATAATAGTTACCTTTTATAAGGTGATTTTCTAAGGGAACTCCTCTATCTATAAAGTGGAATCTATGATAATCTGTTGGACATAACCTTAAAATTAAACAAGTTCCCCCTTCATATTCTTTTGCTATTTCATTATTAGCTATAAGTTCAGATAATTTATAATGAATTCCTTTTACCTGAATCAATTTATCTATGGATATATTTTCATAGGCTAATAAGCGGCCATCTCCTGGTGATATTAATATATTCTCATTTTTATTTATAGGTCTTGCCTCTTTTTTTAATTCCCTTACAAAAAAATCATTAAAGCTATTAAAGTCTTTTTCTGTTTTTAAGAAAGTTCTGCTGTCTATATTAAATTCTTTAATAAAGGCAGAAATTTTCCTTTTGCTAAATTTGGTATCACAATAGAAGCCATATATTTTAGAAAATAACTTCTTTTTAATAAAAAGTTCAGTTAATCCTTTTCCTATTGGTGATTCATAACACCATTTTAAATATTTATCTCCTGCCACTTTTTCAATTTCATAATTTTTTTCTTTTCTATTATATACTCGTATCATAAGTTACCTCATATATTATATTTTATGATATTATAATAACATAAAAATATTTATTTTTAAGTAATCTTTACTTAATATAATATTAATTAAATTATATAAATATGGAGGGGTATTATGATAGAGGGAATTGTAGAATTGGTAACACCGATAATTATTAGTATTCTTGAATTAATGGGGATTCTTATAATAATAGTTGGAGCAATTAAGGCTTTTTACAAATTTGCATTAGGAATACTTACTAAAAAGAGTTTCCCTATAAAGGCTGAATTTGCACAATCCTTAACTTTAGCTCTTGAATTTAAGTTAGGTGCTGAGATATTAAAAACAGTTATAGTAAGGTCTTTAGAAGAGATGTATATATTAGCTGCAATAATCATTTTAAGAGCTATATTGGCCTTTGTTATTCATTGGGAAATGAAAGATGAATAAATATTTTTAATAAAAGTTTAGAAAAAATAAAAATTGTTAAAAAAATATCTAAAAATAAATAAAAAAAACAATTAATTTTTACACAAAATATTAAAAATATAGGCTTTTGGATATAATTTACTAAAAAATAAGGTTGTCCAATTGATAAATTTGTCGTAAAATCATATGTGGAGAAAATCGCGCAAATAAAAATAATTGTGAAATAATAATTATTATTATAAATTGAATGCATAGTAATTATCAAAGCACTTATAGGGGGAATTTTTAAATGAAGAATATAACTATAAATGGCATTAATATAACAGTGGCGGATGATTCAAATTTAATGAAAGTTGCTAAGGAAAATGGAATAGATATTCCAGCTCTTTGCTTTCTAGATGATTGTAGTAATGTTGGACAATGTGGTGTATGTTTAGTAGAAATTGAAGGACAAGATGAACTTCAAAAAGCTTGTTGTATAAAACCAGAAGATGGAATGGTTATTAATACAAATACAGAAAGAGTTCAGGAACAAGTTAAATCAAGAGTTTCAGAACTTTTAGATAAGCATGAATTTAAATGTGGACCATGTAGCAGAAGAGAAAATTGCGAGTTCTTAAAATTAGTAATTAAAACTAAGGCTAAAGCATCTAAACCTTTTATAGTACAAGATAAATCAGAATATGTAGATGAAAGAAGTGCATCTATAGTAATAGATAGAACAAAATGCGTTAAGTGTGGTAGATGTGTTGCAGCTTGTAAGACTAAAACTAGTACTGAAATCATTAAGTTTATAGATGTTGATGGAGATAAGATTATTGGAACTGATAACTTAAAGTGCTTTGATGAAACAAATTGTTTACTATGTGGACAATGTGTAATTGCATGCCCTGTTGCTGCATTACAAGAAAAATCACATATTGATAGAGTTAAGGAAGCTTTAGCAGATGAAAATAAACACGTAATAGTAGCTATAGCACCATCTGTAAGAACAGCAATGGGTGAAGCATTTAAAATGGGATATGGAGTTGACGTAACAGGAAAACTTTATACTGCATTAAGAATGCTTGGTTTTGATAAGGTATTTGATATAAACTTTGGAGCTGACATGACAATAATGGAAGAGGCTACAGAGCTTATACAAAGAATCAAAAAGGGAGGACCATTCCCAATGTTTACTTCTTGCTGCCCAGGCTGGGTAAGACAAGTAGAAAATTACTTCCCAGAATTATTAGGAAACTTATCAACTGCTAAGTCACCTCAACAAATATTTGGAACAGCAAGTAAAACTTACTATCCTGCAATTGAAGGATTAGATCCTAAAGACGTATTTACAGTTACAGTAATGCCTTGTACAGCTAAGAAATTTGAAGCTGATAGACCGGGAATGGAATTTGAAGGCATAAGAAATATAGATGCTGTAATTACAACAAGGGAATTAGCTAAAATGATAAAAGATGCAAAAATTAAATTTGCTGAATTAGAAGATAGTGAAGTTGATCCAGCAATGGGAGAGTATTCTGGTGCAGGTGCTATATTTGGTGCAACTGGTGGAGTTATGGAAGCTGCTTTAAGATCAGCTAAGGATTTTGTTGAAGGAGAATACTTAGATAAGATTGATTATGAAGAAGTAAGAGGTCTTGAAGGAATAAAAGAAGCTACTGTTGAAATTGGTGGAGAAAAGTATAATGTTGCAGTTATAAATGGATCAGCAAACTTATTTAAGTTTATGAATAGTGGTAAAATTAATGAAAAGCAATATCATTTTATAGAAGTAATGGCATGTAACGGTGGATGCGTAAATGGTGGTGGACAACCACATGTAAATGCAACTGATAGAATGAATATAGACATAAGAAAAGTAAGAGCATCAGTATTATATAATCAAGATAAGAATGTAGTTAAGAAGAGAAAGTCTCATGAAAATAGTGCATTATTAAAAATGTATGATACTTATATGGGTAAACCAGGTGAAGGTAAGGCTCACGAATTATTACATTTTAAATATACTAAATAATTATTAATAATAAGCTGCTACAAGTTTTTGTAGCAGCTTATTTTGTGAATTTTTGTTTTTTGAAAATAATTCTTTTAATTCTATGGTATAATTATTTTCAAATGCGGGTAGGGAGGTAATTTTATGAAGTACTTAGCTTCTGATTTAGATGGAACATTACTCCAAAAAGATGACTCTATAAGAGAAGAAGATGTACAAGCTATATTAAGATTTAAGGATGAAGGGAATAAATTAATTATTTCTACCGGAAGACCTTTAGAAGGAATAAAAAGGGCTTTAAAAAATTATCCTGAAATAAAGTATGATTATCTAGTAGCTTGTAATGGATCAGTAGTGCTAGATAAGGATGATAATGTTATATATGATAATTATATTGATGCAGAAATTGCTAAGTTAATATTTAAGGATATTATTGAATATAAAAATATGTTTGTTCATTTTGAAAGTGATGGAATTACATATTCCATAGAGACTGATATGGAAGTAAAAAATCAAATAGCAGAATTATTCAATAATATACTACCTAAGGAAATAGTATTAAATGAAAATAGAAAGTATCCAATAATAAGTGTAATGGCAATAGATGAGGATATAAATACGGCAGAAGAAATAAAGAATAAATTAATTAAAAAGTATGGAGATAGCATTGAGGCTTTTAGAAATCAATTCTTTGTTGATATAGCTCCTAAAAATTGCTCTAAGGGAATTGCACTAAAAAATTTATCAGATAAGATAGGAATTAATTTAGAAAATTTATATGTTATAGGGGATTCTTATAATGATATATCAATGTTTGAGATAACAGATAAAAGCTTTACCTTTATTTATGCAGAAGAGGGCGTAAAGAAGCAGGCTAATAATATAGTTAATAGCGTGGCTGAGTGTATTAATAAAATACTTTAGTAATTTAAAAAGCTATAATTTCGTGATAATGATTGCGAAATTATAGCTTTTTTAATTTATTTACTTTGGCTAAACAAAAAGCTATAGATTTTGCAAATATCTATAGCTTATAAATGGCTTAAAATCGTTATTTCTTATTTCTTCGCAAAAACACAATTTAGCGAAATAAAGTTCATAAAATAATTAATGAATAATACATTTAATTTTTTGTTTTAAATTTTAAAAGGATAAAAAATGGAGTTTATTTCACATTCTATATGCATTTTATTAGTTATAGCATCATTAATTTTCCGGGGATTGTATTAGTAATTCCTCCAGTTATTTTACGAGAATTTGATATTATATTAGACTTATACAAGTTAATAAAATCATCTGATAATAAAAATAAATAAATTGTTATTTATAAAAAAGAATAAGAAATAAAAAAAGATATAGGATTTGTTAGTTATTACACTAACTATCCCATATCTATCTTACTATATTTAAGCTGACAATCCACTTTTTTTATTATTTTGATAAAGATTTTACTTTTTTTAAACTTTCATACACATTTAATATTCCTTCAGATTTAGATTTTCCTTTTAAGGTATCTAAAGAGGTTGAAGAAGTAATTAAAATATCTTTAACTTTCTCAACTGGTAAATCTTCATTTATGGAATACATTAAAGCTATTGCACCAGTAACAAAAGAAGTAGCTACGGAAGTTCCATCAATATAGGTTTCATCATTTTCAGGGAGAGAAACTAAAATATTTTCTCCTGGACTAGCAATATCAACCTTTTTGCCATAACCACTTGTTATATAAGGCTCCCCTGAGCTAGTTATAGCCATAACTGAAATCACATTATTTAAATCATAACTTGCTGGATAAATTGGTACCTCATCCAAATTAATATGTTCATTTCCTGCTGCAGAGACAAATATTATATCTGGATTATTTTTCATAATGGTATAAAGATCATTGTTATATTCCTTGAAATTCCAACTACAGTTTATAATTTTAGCACCTCTGTCTATAGAATATTGTATTGCTTTAATAGAATCTTCAACTGATCCATATGATGAATTTAAAAATTTAACAGGCAATATTTTAACATTCGGAGCAACTTTCAATATGTTTGATGCTATATAAGTACCATGATAATCATAAATATAATCATCATATAAAGAATTATCATTATTATAAAAGTCCCATCCATAATAATCATCTACATAGTCATTATTATCATTATCAATACTATCGATCTTATCAATTTCATTTAAATATAAGCTTGATTTTATTTTATTCGAATTTATATCTATGCCTGAATCTATTACAGCGACTATTACATTTTCATTTCCTTTTGTTATTTCCCACGCAGGTAATATATTTATATCTATATTTTTTATTCCTTTAATAGAATTAACTTCTTGTCCAGAATTTTTGAGTGCCCAATCTTTTTTTGTTATTAATTTATAATATTTGATATCATAAAAATTAAATGCTACTAAAGCAAATATACATAGAAATAATATAAAAAAGTATATATATTTTTTTTTATAATTTAATAAATTACAAAAGTTTTTTCTCATTTTAGTTTACCTTCCTTTTGATGTTGATTATTGTAGAAGTATATCTGTTTTTCAAGAAAGTTTAATTAACAAGATTAATAGACTAAACTTATTGTTATATTGTTGAGACTAAATAGCATTATAAATGCATTATTTTGAATGTATTAACAAATAGCAATCTTTTTTAAAAAATGTAGATTCAATTTGAATCTACATTTTTATTTTAATATTTATTATTAATCGTTATCACTAAAGATTTATTAATATCTAATAGTACTACTTCTTTGTGAAGACGTATCATAAGAAGAACTTGCTGATATAGAAACAGATGCACCTGATGCAGATATTGAAATACTTGCATTAGGTTGTAATAATCGATGAGCATACATTGATACAACATTAGTATCGTATCCTTGGAATTTTGTTTGATATATTGTAGCTGTTGAATAACCATTTCTTACTCTACCTTGTGCAGCTTGGTGAAAGTTAAATTTTATACCTTTTTGAACAGTTTGATCTTTACTCATAGCAGTTGTCGTTAATAATTTATCTGTCCAAGCAGATAAATTATTGTTTGGAGCATAATATTTTGCATTACCTAATGTAGCATAATTATCAAGATTTAAACCTCCGCCCCAAGCAACTACAATAGTATCATTAAATAGTGATAACTGAAATGGTGTTATCCAAGAAAAGGAGTTCTCTATTCTATAATTTGGAGCTGTACTAGAGCTATAATTAGTCCTAGTTTGTGTAAATGAAAGTTTAGAAGAAGCTATAGTTCCAGATGCATTAACAGAAGTATCTGCTTTTGAAGGTTTTTTCATTTTACCATTTTTAATATTTTGTCCATTTTCTACAGCTTTTTTGAAAAGTTTAATTTCTAAATCATCATAGTTATATTTTTCTCTTAAATCTTTATCAGTCATGTTAATCATTTTATTAATTTCATTACGATTTGCAGAAATATTAGTTTTGTCTGCACCCATATCAATTAATTCTTCATCTGTATGAGATACAAATGATTCGACTTCAGATAATGTATCAACTTCTAGAAATGTCGTTGATATATCGACTAAATCGGGATTATTTAACAAATTTTCAGCTATTTCATTTCTAGTATCCTCAGGTAAAGCTTCCGCAGTTTCTATAGTGTATCCATTTTGGACAAGTAAGTTTAATGTATCATCATTAATAGTAGCAGCTTTTGCTGTTACAGTATTAAAACTGGATACACATAGTGAAGTAAGTAATAAAAAAGATAATAATTTTTTTTTCATAATATCCCCTCCATTATACATATTAAACTATTTGTAACATCTTTTGGAAAAAGTAACAATATATTATTAATATGTAAAGACTGGATTATTATTAAAATATCATTTAGCAAAATAAATCTAATAGCCATATGGTATAATATATATATTGAAAAATTAGATTAATGAAAAAATGTAACATATGACGATGTAAGGATTGGTTAGAAAGGAGGTAATAGAATGAGAGGCACATCATCTCGCAACAAAAAAATTGCCATTATTATTGCATTTTTGTTATTTTTAACAGGATTATATATCTATAGTTCATTTAATACAACAATAGGATATAGCGATATTAAATATAAGCAGTTAGAAAATAATAATTACTATATCTTTGTCCGCAATGAAAATATAGATATAAAATTAGAATGTAATAAAGATGATTATGAAAAGGTTATTGTTGATAGTAATTTAGCATATGGCATTTCATACAAATGGAGTCCCCTTTGGAATAAAGGCAAATTATTGTATATAAATTTCAATGATGTTATTGACAATAGGGATTAGTCACTTAAAATCAAGATGTGAAGTTAGGTTGATGAGCAATATTCCTATAAAGCGAATTATTAAATTAGAAAGTCAATGCTCTATAGCATTGACTTTTGTTATTGATTAAAGAACGATTTATCGAAATAATTTTAAAATAGTGTGTAAATAAGAAAAAAATAAGATAATAATAAAAAATGTATGTATTTTTTATTATTATAGTGCTATAATAATAATGTAATCACATTTGTGACCAACGAGTATAGGAAACAACCTCGTTGTACGAGCTCAGTATTCAAAGGGAGCATTTGACCTGGTTAGGGTAGTGGATACTAACCTGTTGTTTCATATTTTGAATGGTAAGTCTTAACTGAGGTTAAGACTTTTTTTATTTATATGGGGAGCAGCATGACTAAACAAGAGTTGATTGAATTGAATAGAATTCCAGATATTGATGAATGCAACTTAAAATCAATACAAGAGTTTCATGATGAAATTCTCGCTAAAAACATATATGGATATAAGCTTAATAATGGGTTTGAATTAAAGATAAGATTTTATAAAGAGAATTTGCCACATTTGTTAGGGATTCAAAAGGTTGTTAAAGATAAAAAATTAAAAAAGTTATATCAAGGGAAAAATGGATATAATGGAATTGTAGATCTTGACATAACAATTGAAAAATTAAAGCAATTAGATAATCAGTTAAAAGATAAGGACAAGCAGTTAAAAGCTATATAAATATAGATAAAAAAAGTAATTACAATCCTTTTAGTATGGTAAAACCTTACTGAAAGGATTTTTAATTTACTTAATTAAAATTAGGATAAAATAAAAAATTAATTAGGAAAATCCGCATTTTCTGCACGCTACCCCTAGCAATTTTTGAGTTCGCTAAAGTTGAATTTAGCGAAATAATTAATATACCTTTGGTTTATTAGAATCTATTAAAATATAGAAGGATTAGTCAAAATGAAGAATATAAAATAGAGGGATGTAAACTACACCCCTCTATTCATGATTTTTATTTATCCTGAAACTTGAATTCTACTTGTCACCTGTTATTTTGTTTTTCCTGAGAATTCTAAGTATTCATCATAAGTCATTACCCTATCCACTATTGAACCATCTTCTTTAATATCAATGATTCTATTTGCAATAGTTTGAACAAATTGATGGTCGTGAGATGAGAATAATACAACACTCTTGAAATCTTTTAATCCATTATTTACTGCAGTAATTGATTCTAGGTCTAAGTGGTTTGTAGGTTGATCTAGAATTAATACATTAGCTGTGGATAGCATCATTCTAGATAACATACATCTAACTCTTTCTCCACCAGATAAAACCTTAGCTTTCTTTAAAGCTTCTTCTCCTGAGAATAACATTCTTCCAAGGAAACCTCTTAAGTATGATTCTGATTGTTCTTCTAAGGTATTACCAGCATATTGTCTTAGCCATTCAACTAAGTTTAATTCACAGTTTTCAAAGAACTCCGTATTATCTTTAGGGAAGTAAGAAGTTGTTATTGTAATTCCCCACTTATATTCCCCTGCATCAGGTTCCATTTCTCCAGTAATTATTTTAAATAGTGTTGTAATAGCAATATCATTGTCACCAATAAAGGCAATCTTATCATCTTTATTAACTCTAAAACTTACATTATCTAAAACCTTAACTCCATCAATAGTTTTTGTTAAACCTTCAACTACAAGAATATCGTTACCTACTTCTCTTTCAGGTTTAAATCCAACGAAAGGATATCTTCTGCTTGATGGCTGGATATCTTCTAATGTTATTTTTTCTAATAATTTTTTACGAGAAGTTGCTTGTTTAGATTTTGAAGCATTAGCACTAAACCTTGCAATAAATTCTTGTAATTCCTTAATCTTTTCTTCCTTCTTTTTATTTTGTTCTTTAGCCATTTTTAATGCTAATTGGCTTGATTCATACCAGAAGTCATAGTTACCAACGTAGAATTTAATTTTTCCAAAGTCAACGTCAGCCATTACTGTACATACAGTATTTAAGAAATGTCTATCGTGAGATACAACTATTACTATACCTTCAAAATCTAAAAGGAAATCTTCTAGCCAGTTAATTGCCTTTAAATCTAAACCGTTAGTAGGCTCGTCTAAAATTAATATTCCAGGATTCCCAAATAATGCTTGAGCTAAAAGAACTTTTACCTTATCACTTTCAGCTAATTCAGACATTTTTTTATAATGCATATCCGTTCCTATGCCTAGCCCTTGAAGTAATGATGAAGCATCTGATTCTGCTTCCCATCCATTCATATCAGCAAATTCACCTTCAAGTTCAGCTGCTCTTATACCATCTTCTTCAGAGAAGTCTGCTTTTGCGTAAAGGGCATCCTTTTCCTTCATTATGTCATATAATCTTTTGTTACCCATAATTACTGTTTCTAAGACTTCATATTCATCAAAAGCATAGTGGTCTTGTTTTAAAACAGACATTCTAGTATTAGGATCAATGTGAACTTCCCCTGTATTAGGTTCAATTTCTCCAGATAGAATTTTTAAAAAAGTACTTTTACCAGCGCCGTTTGCACCAATAACCCCATAACAGTTACCAGGTGTAAACTTTAAGTTTACATCTTCAAATAGCTTACGACCGCCAAATCTTAAACTTACGTTTGATACAGTTATCACTAAAACAACCTCATTTCTATATTATTCATTTCGTTATTATATCATATAAGTTAACATATTTTCATCTAAAGGTAAAACAAATATTAATAAATTTTCTTGGAAAAAGAGGAAGGGAGAATATTTGGTGATAATTTCTAAAAATATATAGTTAATTACAAGAGTAATGAACTAAGCTCCTATATTGACATTTATAGTTTCTTTTGTTTTATTAACTGGAGTTTCATATTTGCTAATTAGGAAAATGATAGTCAAGGAAAAATAATAAATTCAATAAAAAAGAGAAATTATATAGAGGCTATAAGGCCTTTAATAATCTCTCTTTTTTTCCGCTATTTAGTCATTGCAGATAGCATCCAAAGATTTTTATTATAATCTTTAATATGGTCTTCCATTTCAGCAACAATTTCAAAATCTCCAGCTTGATCAGCTAAGGCTCTAATGTTTAATGCTAGATTCTTCATAAGCTGCAAATCAGCTATTACAATATCTAAAACTTCTTTAGTTGAGAAATCAACATTTTCAGCTAATTCTTTTACAGTTGCAATTTCTAAATAAGTTTTTAATGAAGCAGCAGGATATTCTCCTCTAATTTTTAATAATTCGGCAACTTCATCATATAGCTTAAAATATGCATCATATAATCCTTCTGTAAATTCATGAATAGCTTTAAATTGTTCGCCAACAACGTTCCAGTGTAAATTGTGAAGTTTAACATTAAGTACTGCTAAATTAGCAAGATATTGATTAAGTTCTTTTTTCATAAATTTTTCCTCCTTCTATATATTAAATTTATCTATATTATTCTGTACTCTTTACATCTTTTCTATGTATTAATAGTATCATTATATAAATGAAAAGTCAATTCAATTGATAAAGAAAATCATTATCAAATAATAGTTGTTATTTGATAATGAAATGTGCGATCAAAATTAATAATGTACAATGAAGGAGTACTATCTTCATTGTACATTATTTTATTGAAAAGTTTTTATATTATATAAAAGAAAACAGATATAAAGTGGCAAAGGCTGCCTAACATTATAAATATATGAAATATTTCATGAAAGCCAAATTGACCAAATTTCATCTTTTCAGGCTTTAAACCATAAATTACTCCTCCTATTGTATATAAAACCCCTCCAATAATTAAGAAGAGTAAGCTTGGAAAGTCTAAGACATTTGATAAAGGTTTTATTAAAAAAGCAGCAGCCCAGCCTAAAGCTATATAGAGGGCAGTTTGCAGCCATCTAGGACAATTAAACCAAAGGAGTTTAAATATTATGCCTAGAATTCCTAATGCTGAAATTATTATAAAGAACAAAGTTCCATTAAAATCTTCTAATGCTATTAAACAATAAGGAGCATAGGAGCCTGAAATTAATACAAAAATCATTGAATGATCTAATTTTCTTAAGGTTAGAATAATATTTTCCTTACACTTTACCCCATGATAAGTTGAAGATGTTAAATATAGCAGGCATAAGCTTACTCCGAATATTACTAGGGCTGAAATTCCCTTTCCATTTAGTCCGTTAATTATTCCTTTGGTAGTCATTAAAATTAAAGCAATAAGAGATAAAACAAAGCCTATTCCATGAGTTAAGCAATTTATAGGTTCTCTTAATTTAGTTATTGATTTCATAATAAAGTATCCACCTCTCAATATATAGTTTTTAAAACTATGTATTATTATAGTAATATTAACTATTATATTTATGAATGTCAAAGCTTCTATTTATTAATAATGACTAATTTTTCTTATTTTTATTCACTTATCTTGAAATATCTTAAGCTTTCTAGTATATTTAAATATATAAATCACAACAAGTAGTTTTAAAAACTATATGGAGGAAGTTATGGATACAAAGGAATTAATGGAATTATTTAATAGTTTAAATTTAAATAAGCAAATATCTTTAGAGGAGTTACCAGAGCTTGATTTATATATGGATCAGGTGATTCAATTATTTGATAATAAGTTTAAGGACAGTAAGAGAAAGGAAGATGATAAGGCCTTAACTAAAACTATGATAAATAATTATTCTAAAGGAAAGTTATTAATGCCTGTTAGAAATAAAAAATATACAAAAGAACATTTAATATTAATGAGTCTTATATATAATTTAAAGGGTGCATTATCAATAAGTGATATTAAAAGTGTGTTAAATACTATAGTAGGGTCTTTAGAAAAGAATGAGGGTTATCCATTAAGGGAATTATATAAATTATTCTTAAGTAGAAATGAAAGAGCTGTTAATGAAGTAGAATGCTCTATAGAAAACATAGGAAAGGATATTGAAAATATAAAATCTAATGGTGAAATTCAAATTAATGAATTTGAGAGAAATTTCTTATTGTTAGTTTCTTTTATAAGCATGAGTAATATGTATAGAAAAATGGGAGAAAAACTAATAGATGAATATTTTAATAAACTTTAAAAGAAATTTTTTAGTATTTTTTAATTAAGACTATTTCTCTAGAAAACAATGTATTATAATAATTATTAAAATTAAAGTGAAATTAATATATAACTTGGGGAGAATAAAAATGAGTAATAGGGATAAAATAAAAGATTACAAAAGAATAGTAGTAAAGGTTGGAACATCCACATTAACTTACGGTAATGGAAAAATAAATTTATCTAGAATAGAAAAGCTGGCCAGAATACTTTCGGATATTATGAATTCTGGGAAGGAAGTTGTTCTTGTAACTTCTGGGGCAATTGGAGTTGGAGTTTCAAAACTTAATTTAAAAGAAAAGCCAACAACGATAAGAGAAAAGCAGGCTGTAGCAGCAGTTGGGCAATGTGAACTTATGCATATATATAGTAAGTTTTTTGGAGAATACAGTCATGTAGTAGGTCAGGTTTTATTAACAAGAGATGTTGTTGAAGATGAGCATGTTAGAAATAATGTTTGTAATACCTTTGAAACCTTAATAGAAAATCAAATAATTCCAATAGTAAATGAAAATGACACAGTATCTATTGATGAAATTGAAAATATTGTTAGGTTTGGTGATAATGATAATTTATCTGCTATAGTATCAAAATTAGTTAAGGCAGATATTTTAATAATATTATCAGATATTGATGGATTTTATGATTCTGATCCAAGGAAAAATGAAAATTCTAAATTAATAAGAGAAATATCAGAAATAACTGAGGAATTAGAAGCTTGTTGTGGTGGAGCTGGAAGCAGTCTAGGAACTGGTGGAATGATAACTAAACTTACTGCAGCTAGAACTGCAACAGCGGCTGGAGTTGATATGGTTTTAGCGAATGGAGAAAATCCAGAAATACTATTAAATATTTTAAATGGAGAAGAGATAGGAACATTATTTGTTTCAAATAAAAAGTAATATAAAAATAGGAGTTGAGGGCTATGAAAACAGTAAGAGAATTAGGAAAAAGAGCTAAGGAAGCTTCTTATGATCTTGGGGTTGCATCAACATCGGAAAAAAATAAGGCTTTAGAGCTTATGGCATTAGCTTTACTTAAGAATAAGGAAGAAATAATCAAGGCAAACGAAATAGATATTGAAAAAGCAAAGGAAAAGGGTACTCCTGCTTCCCTTATTGATAGGTTATATTTAAATGAAGAAAGAATAGAAGGAATGGCTAAAGGAGTTAGAGAAATAGCAGCTCTTGATGATCCTGTTGGAGAAGTAATAGAAATGTGGAAGAGACCAAATGGTCTTCAAATTGGTAAGCAAAGAGTTCCAATGGGAGTTATAGGAATAATATATGAAGCCAGACCAAATGTAACTTCTGATGCAGCTGCCTTATGCTTAAAAACGGGAAATGCAGTTATTTTAAAAGGTGGAAGTGACGCTATAAATTCTAACAAGGCAATAGTTAAAGTCCTTGTAGAGGAAGTTAAGGAAGCTGGATTACCAGAGGCTTCTATTCAGCTTATAGAAGATACATCAAGAGAAGCTACAACGGAAATGATGAAGTTAAATGAATATATAGATGTTTTAATTCCAAGAGGAGGAGCAGGGTTAATTCAAACTGTTGTAAAGAATGCTACAGTTCCTGTTATAGAAACAGGGGTAGGTAACTGCCATATTTATGTTGATGAAAATGCTGATTTTGAAATGGCTAAAAATATAATAATTAATGCTAAAACTTCTAGACCAGGGGTTTGTAATGCAGCGGAAAAAATAGTAATTAATGAGAAGATAGCTGCTGAATTTTTACCTATAATAGTAAAGGAACTTAGAGAAAAGTCTGTTGAAATCAGAGGAGATAAAAAGGTAATAAATATTCTTAAAGATGTAAAAGCTGCTACTGAAGAAGACTGGGGAAGGGAATATTTAGATTATATAATAGGAGTTAAAATCGTTAAAGATGTAGATGAAGCAATCAGTCATATAAATAAATATGGTTCAGGACATTCAGAAGCAATAATTACTGAAAGCTATAAAAATTCTCAGAAATTCTTAAATAAAGTAAATGCAGCTGCAGTATATGTTAATGCTTCAACTAGATTTACTGATGGCGGTGAATTTGGTTTTGGAGCAGAAATTGGAATAAGTACTCAAAAACTTCATGCAAGGGGTCCTATGGGCCTTAAGGAACTAACAACAGTAAAATATATAATCTATGGTAATGGTCAAATCAGATAATTTAGGTGGTAAAGAGTGATATTAGATAAAGAATTAATAACTTATAAAATCAAAAATTTTAATGATTTATCTATAGATGAATTTTATGAAATAGCAAAAGTTAGATATGAAGTTTTTGTATGCGAACAAGTAATAACCTGTGAGAATGATTTTGATGATAAGGATAAAGAAGCCTACCATCTATTAGTGTGCTATAAAGATAAACTTATAGGATATTGTAGAATATTGAAGGCAGGAGTTTCTTATGATGCCCCTTCTATTGGCAGAGTTCTTATTTTGAAGGAATATAGAGGGTCTGGTATTGCTAAAGAAATGATGAAAAAAGCTATGGATTTTATTTTCTATAAATTAGAAGAAAATGAAATTAAATTATCTGCACAGCTTTATGTAAGAAATTTATATGAAGCATTAGGTTTTGAGGCTGTATCAGATATATATGAGGAAGCTGGAATAGATCATATAAAGATGCATTATATAAAATAAAAGATATTATCACAAAAAGAAGAGTAGAAACACTCTTCTTTTTTGTAATTTATACCACGAATTGTTATAGGACTTTTTAAGGGTGAATGTTCGTGTTTTTGCCCCATTATGAATACGTTAACAAGAAAAATATGGATTTTTATTAAAGAATTTAATAAAAAATAATAAAAAACAAAATAACTATTGCACAAATACGAATAAAATGTTATTATGCTAATGTAATATTCGTTAATACGAGGAGGCAATTATGGAAAAGTTTTTTAAACTTAAGGAAAACGGAACTGACTTAAAAACAGAGTTGTCAGCAGGGTTAACTACTTTCTTAACTATGGCATACATATTATTTGTAAATCCATCAATGTTATCTTTAACTGGTATGGACAAGGGTGCTGTATTTGTAGCAACAATTCTTGCATCAGCTATAGGTACTTTAGTTATGGGATTAGTAGCTAATGTTCCTTTTGCACAAGCACCAGGAATGGGATTAAATGCATTATTTACTTTTACAGTAGTATTAGGACTTGGCTTTACTTGGCAACAAGCCTTAGCTATGGTTTTTATTTGCGGAATTATTAATATTATAATAACTACTACTAAATTAAGAAAAATGATAATACAAGCTATTCCAGAATCACTTCAATATGCTATATCTGGTGGTATAGGTTTATTTATAGCTTATTTAGGACTTAAATCAGCTCGTTTTATTAACTTTACTGTTGAACCAGCTAATGCTATTGCAGAAGGTGCAGTATATTTTGATGCAGTACCATCTCTTACTGTTTTTAAAGATCCAGTAGCAGTATTAGCATTAATAGGTTTAATAATAACAATAATACTGATGTTATTAAATGTTAAGGGATCAATTTTAATTGGAATAATTTTAACGACAATAATAGGTATTTTTAATGGTGTTACTCAAGTGCCAGATTTTTCTTCAATAGATTTTGGAGTTCCAAGTTTATCACCTACATTCTTAAAATTAGATATTGCAGGATTATTTAGTGATCCATCAAAGATATTCCTAGTTCTTACAACAATATTCTCCTTTTCATTATCAGATACTTTTGATACAATAGGAACATTCCTAGGAACAGGAAGAAAAGCAGGAATATTCGATGCAGAAGATGAAAAACTATTTAACGAAGGAGTAGGTTCTAAATCTAGACTTGATAAAGCATTATTTGCAGATGCTATAGCAACTTCAACAGGTGCATTATTAGGTACAAGTAATACAACTACTTATGTAGAGAGTGCAGCAGGTATAGGTCAAGGTGGAAGAACAGGTTTAACATCTGTAACAGTAGCGGTATTATTCTTATTATCTTTATTCTTATCACCAATTATAGGTATGGTACCAGGAGCAGCAACAGCACCAGCATTAATCGTAGTTGGAGTTTTAATGATGGATTCTATTAAAAATATTGAATGGGGCGAATTTGAAGTTGCCGTTCCAGCTTTCCTTGTAGTAACATTTATGCCTTTCACTTTCAGCATAACAAATGGTATTGCAGCAGGATTTATAGGTTATTGTATAGTTAAAATATTTAAAAAGGAAGCAAAGGATGTTCATCCTATAATGTATATAGTTACTTTATTATTCTTATTAAACTCCTTCATTCAAGCATTAAGCTAAAAATTTATATTAACACTTAGTAAGGGCTGTATCAAGTGATTTAAAATCAATTTGATACAGCTTTTTTATTTTTAAGGATATCATTCATATTGAATAATATTTATATTTTTATAACAATATGATATATTGAAAATTAAAGTTAATTATTTAAATATAAATGGAGGATTTTTTATGGGGAAGCATGATAGTAGGAGCTGTGTATTAATAACAGGTGCTACTACAGGAATAGGATATGAATTAGCAAAACTATATGCTGAGGAGGGGTATAATTTAATATTAATAGCAAGAAATAAGGCTAAATTAGAGGAGAGAAAATATGAGCTTAATTTATTATATAATGTTAATATTCATATATTAGCTTTAGATTTAGCTCTTGATAATTCTTGCGAGGAAATAATAAATTATATAAATAGAAAAAATCTAACCGTTGATGTTTTAATAAATAATGCAGGAGTAGGTACTTTTGGATATATTGCTGAAATAGACCTAGAAGAAGAAATGAAGCTAATAGATATTAATATTAAGGCCTTAACGAAACTTACTAAATTGATTTTGCCTTCAATGATAGAAAATGGAGAAGGAGCAATATTAAATGTTGCTTCAACAGCAGCCTTTTGTGCAGGTCCAAAGATGGCTGTTTATTATGCATCTAAAGCTTATGTTCTTAATTTTACAGAGGCTCTTTATGAAGAAGTAAGGGATAGGGGAATTAAAGTAAGCTGTTTATGTCCAGGAGCAGTAAAAACAGAATTCCAAGATAGGGCTGGAATAAAGAAGAAGGAAATAGCAAAGAAAAACTTAATGCTGCCTAAGGATGTAGCAAGAATAGCTTATAGGGATTTTAACAAAGGAAAGTTAATAATAATACCTGGTTTTAAAAATAAGTTAATGGTATTTTTAAATAAATTTATGCCAAGGTCTTTATCAAGAAAGATAATTTTATTTATGAATAAGGAAAACTAAATACAGTTAGGAGTTAGGAGTGTGGAGTTAGGAGTTTAAAAGGATAAAAGTCATACAACAAATTTGTTTGTGTATGACTTTTTTGTTTTTAAGCATTTGTTGCTTAATTAAGTTCTAAATATAACTTCTTCTCTAGAGAACATGAATCTAGCAAATGTAATAGAAATAAGAATATATAATAAATGCCAGCAGACTACCATTAATATGTGTTTGAAGTCATATATTCCAACAATAAATTCCTTCATTAGGCAGATAGAATTTGTGATAGGAATATTAAAAAATGCTGGATTTATTGATTTAGCATCAGCCATATATGGAATAAATGCTAGAAGCATAGAAGGCATAGTTATTGCTGCTAAATATGAATTTGCTTCTTTTGTTGACCTTGCATAAATACTTATTGAAATTTGTAGTGTTGCTAAGAATATTAAAACTAATACTCCAATTAATAGAATACCTAAAATAGAATAAAGATTAATATTTATATCTACTTCTCCTCCAAAGTTCATAAATTTACCCATTGAAAAGGCCATTACAAATACATTAGCTACCAGAGATATAAAGGCAACAACGCATAGAGCTACTATTTTACCAGTAATTATTGAGGAACGATTGGCGGATGTAGATAATAGTGGTTCAAAAGTAAATCTTTCCTTTTCACCAGCACCTAAATCAGCAGCCATTCCAATAGTTGAAGAAATCATTAATATAATTATCAAGGTTGGTAGCATAGACATCATCATAGATGAGAAATTATTTGCTTCTTCCCCTTCATTAATTCCAGACTTAACTTCTAAAGTGAAAGGAGATAAAATTGATGTATCTAAGCCTGAAGCCGCTAATCTTTGAGCAACCAAGTTGTTTTTATAACTTTCAAGAATTTCATTAATCATGGATTCTGCAATCATGGACTTATTTGATTCTTCATCTATTAAAATAGTAATTTTATCGTTTTTACCTGCCATAATATTTTCATCAAATTTATCAGGAATTTGAATTATAAGTTGTATATCTCCTTTTTTTAACAAATCTTGAGGAGTATCTGTTTCTACTAAATTAACAGCAGGAATAGATAATATAGCATCAGCAACACTAGATTTTGTATCTCCTTCTATATAAATATTTATCTCCTTTTCAGCTTCATCTTGGAGATTATTTATAGATGATGACATAAAGCTAAACATAGCAGGATATATTATTATAGGTAAAAATATTGTTAATATTAAAGTTTTCTTATCCCTAAATATATCTAATAACTCTTTTTTTAGAATAGTTATAAAATTATTCATTTGATTCACCTCCTATAATCCTTAAGAAGATTTCTTCAACATTATCATCATTATGTTTTTCTTTTAATTCTTGAAGAGTACAATTTTCTAATAAGTTTCCCTTATTTATTATTACAACTCTATCACATAACTTTTCTACTTCTTTTATAGAATGGCTAGAGAATAAAATCGTTTTTCCTTCGTTTTTGCATTGAAGAATAAAGTCTTGAACAATTTTTGCAGCACTTACATCTAATCCAGTTGTTGGCTCGTCAAATAGCATAACAGATGGATTATGAACTATAGCTCTTGCTATTGAGATTTTTTGCTTCATACCTCTTGAATATTTTCCTACAGGTTTGTCTATATAATCTTTCATTCCAAAGCTTTCTGCTAACTCATCAACTCTTTTATCAGCTTCTTCTTTGCTCATTCCATGAAGATTTGCAAAGTATCTTATGTTTTCCCTGCCAGTTAGTCTATCATAAAGTCCTACATCACCGCCAAAAAGAATGCCAATGTTTTTTCTAACTTCAGAAGGGTTTTCTTTTACGTTAATATTATTAACTGTAATATTACCAGAATTTATTTTAAGCATAGTAGAAATCATTCTTAAGGTAGTAGTTTTTCCAGCACCATTTTCGCCTAGTAATCCGACTATTTCTCCAGGATTTACTGAAAAGCTTATGCTGTTTACAACTATATTTTTTTTAAAGCTTTTTGTTACATTTTCTAAGATAAGCATTGACTTCCTCCTTAAATAAAATAATAAGAATATTATAACACAAAAGATAGCAGATGGTAATTGTTGTAAAGAAAAAATAGGGGTTATTAAAATTGTTAAAAATATAAAAAAACATTGACATGAAACATACGTTCTTATAATATATAAATATAGAACTTGTGTTTGTGTGGAGGTTATTTTATGGAAAATGAGGTTTTTGTTAAATTGAACTATAAAACAATTGGTGAGTTTAAGAGTTTAATAGTGGATAGATATAATAAAAAAAGTGAAGATAAAAAATACTTAATTTGTACAGGAAAGTATGATAAAAATGGATGGACCTTCATATTCAAAGCAAATAGTATAAAAGAAGCAGAAGATTTTATAGATAATAATTCAAAGAATATTAATAGAAAAAGATATAGTATTTTAGAAAAAGATGTACATATCCAAGATTTTGATACGGTTCAAATTCCTGCATTTATATGCTCTTAATTATATATAATAAAAAAGGAGCTTTTCATAAATAGTTTTATGTAAAAGCTTCTTTTATTTAAGGATATTTATCATTGGTATAGAATCTTATTATAAACCGATATTATTTTTATAAGTTTCAGATATAACAATAGATAAATTATCTATTAAGTTTATAACAGTACCTTCTCTTTCGCTTTTATTACTCTTTATAATTTTAACTTTAGGTCTTAAAGGAAAGTTTCTTAAAGTTTCTGTAACCATTCCAATATCTCCAGTACTTAGTTTAACAATGGTTCCATTTGGGAACGGTACAATAACTTTTGAAAATATTTTTACAATTCCAAAGTCAAATAGGATACCTGCATTACTCATTATATACTCTAGAGCATCACTAGCTGATAATGATGACATATAGTTTTTTTCAGAAGTAAGAGCATCATAGGCATCTGAAATAGCTACAATTCTAGCCAAATAGTTTATTTGATTCCCTACTAAGCCCTTAGGATAACCTGAACCATCAATTCTTTCATGATGTTGAAGTATAATAGCCTTGCTATCACTTGAAAGAATGTCCATGTCTTTTAAATAATTATATCCTTTTTCACAGTGCTCCTTTAAAATTTCATATTCCTGTTGAGTTAATGGACTATCTTTATTTATTAAATCTTTATCTATAAAGCTTTTGCCAATATCATGCAGTAAGGCACCTATGCATAAATTTAGTAAATCATTTTTTGAAAGTCTTAAGCCTATTCCAACAACTAAAGATATAACTGTTATATTTAGACTGTGTTCATATATGTCAGGTATTGCATTTTTTATATTTGATAGAAAATATACTATATCATCATTCGATAGTACAGTTTCTAATAATTCCTCAGCCAATAAAATAATAGATTTTAGTGAATCGTTTTCCAAAGTAGGTGCGCTATTTTTTTGAAAGTCATTAAAGGTATTCTTTAATGTGCTTAAGCATTTATTATGAAGCTCTTTTTTAATAGTAAGCTTAATTTTAGGAGCATAATTATTTTCGGTTATATATATGTAAGCTATTTGGTACTTCATTAATTTTTGAATTATATTTTTATTAAGTTGAGCCCCACAATTTAATAAAACTCTTCCTTCAGAATCGTATATAGTTTTTGCAAGGTATGAATTAGGTTTTACATCTTTTAAAGGAACAAGTTTCATATTTTCACCTCTGTTATGCTTTTATCTACATTATATCAATTTTTAGTAAAAAATAATATAATTTTTACTAAAATTTATATTATTGTTATAACTATATGGAATATTAATTAAATTTGGAATTTATTAAATATTATTAGTTGTTTTGTAATAAATTAATAAAACTAAATAGTTTATGCTGCTAATACAGCATAAACTATTTAGCTCTTTATATATCTAATTGATTTTTTATATAATTAAAATAAAGATTTCTTAATTTACTCATTTTATCTTCAAGCTCAATGAATAAATCAGAAGCTAAGGCATAATCTTTTGAAGATAGGGCTGTTCTTATTCTTGAGAACAAACTCTTGCTAGTATAAGTGTCCTTCATTATATATTTTCTTAAGCTGTCTATTTCCATCCAATTTGAAACATCTAAATCTAAAGCATCAGCACCGTGTAATTTTTTAAAGGATCTTATTTCATTTGCATGATTATTAATTACTCTATGGCAAACGTCAGTAGCCCATCTTTCAATTATAGCTAATTTAAAACTGTTAATTAATTTTTCGCTAAATACGTCATTTCTTCTTAGTACTTTTGTTTTTTCAGCATTTTTATCAAGATTAATTAAATTTTCATAAATAGTAGCAGGTGCTTTTCCGAAATATTTTTCTCTTTCTTCTTCAGTATAATATTCAAATACATCTTCTTCGCTTCTATATGCTCTATCTTTTTCTAAATAATCAGCTTCTTCACCAGGTTTTTTAGATAATTCTGCTAAAAGTTCTTTAGGATCCTTATTGTTTTCAAGTGCGTAAATAATTCCGTCTAACATAGATAGATAAGAAACAGCTAAAACTAAATAGATATTTGAATGAGGATTTGGTGATCTAAGCTCAAATCTTGTTGCTAAAGGATTTGCTAAATCTCTTATTAAACCTATTAATATTGTTCTATTTCTTGATGGTATTTCTGGAGATATACCAAGGGATGTAACTATACAAACTGGAGCCTCGAAGCCTGGCTTTAATCTTTTTAACGCTCCATTAGTTGTAGAAATAAAAGGATTCATAATTTCATAATTTTTTAGTATTCCCATTAGTGCCCCATAACCTATACTGCTTAAGAAATCATCTTTCTTTCCTTCGAATAAGTTTACTATTTTTCCACTATTTAATTTTAAACTTACTCCTAAATGAGTGTGCATTCCTGAACCGGCTACATCATCAATTGGCTTTGGTTTAAAAGTAACGTCTAATCCGTAACGTCTAAAGGTTTCTTGAATTAGAATTTTAACGAAGATTTCGTTATCGGCAGCTTGCATAGCATCTGAATATTTCCAGTCTATTTCAAGTTGTTCCATTATGTGATTAAATTGTCCGTTAATATCTAATTTAGACTTAACTCCTCCAACTTCCTTGTGTCCCATTTCCGGCTCAAAGCCATATTTTTCCATTAAAATTAAAGTTTCTTCTAGAGCAGTTCTAACTGCACCTCTAGTCCTTGTCCAATATTGTTCTTGTAATACTTGAGATGTTGATAATTCTTCTATATGAGCTTCTTCATTAGGGGTTCTAACCCAAAATTCTAATTCAGTTGCAGAAGTCATATTTATTTCTTTAATATCTTTAAATTTAACCCCATATGGTTCTAATGTTTTTGGATTCTTTTTAAAGATATCTAATAAGCTTTCTTTAAAAGTCTTTATTGCTGATTTTAATATATTTCTTGAATCAACAGGAACATTATTGTGAATTAGGAAGGAAGGTATTCTTAGGGTACCAATTGGTTTATTTATTTTAGGATCTATATGCTCAAAATTATAGTCAACAAACCAAGTTGCTTCTAAATCTGTAACCATATCAACTTTGGCATCATTTAAGGTTGCTATTCCTGGTAGTACAACGGAGGAACCATCAGTTTGTATTGCAACTCCATTCAAAAAAGAATCAATATCCTTTAAAAATAAGCTAGCTGGAATTTTTTCGTCTGTATCATTTCCTGATAAATCTATACCTACTATAGAAACAAATTTTATTTCGGGATGTTCTTCAAAAATTAATTTAAGGTCTTCCTTTGTATGTTTGGATTTTGGTATTGAGAAAATTAAATCTTTCATATAATCCTCCTATATATACGAATATTGGGTTGTTTGTATAATTGAACATTCGCGACTGTAATTATAGAGAAATTTTATTATACGGCTATTCCCATGTCAACAAGTATAGAAAAGTAATTAGATTATTAATAAATTTAATACAATATATTTATTTTTAAATAAAAAAGGCTGTTAAATATTTTTATTCTAAAGCAAAATTAATACTTATATAGTATGTAGCTTAATAAAAAAAGTTATAATTAATTTTATAGAAAAATAAAGGACTAAATTATTATAGATTTATAAAGGATAAAAGTATAAAATAAATTATAGAATTAAGTAAAATGGAGTGAGGTAGTTGGACAATAGAAAGAGGCCTATTGGTTTTTTTGATTCAGGAGTAGGCGGATTGAGTGTAATGAAAGAAGCACTAAAGCTAATGCCTAATGAAGATTATATATATTTTGGAGATTCTAAAAATGCACCTTATGGAACAAAAACTGTTGAGGAAGTAAGAAGACTAACTTTTGAGGCTGTTGATTTTTTATTAAAAAAGGGAGTTAAGGGAATTGTTATAGCTTGCAATACTGCAACTAGTGCAGCAGTAGAAGCTTTAAGAAATGAGTATCCTAATATACCTATAGTAGGAATAGAACCAGCCTTAAAGCCGGCTGTTGAATTAAATAAAAAAGGAAGCATCTTAATTATGGCTACTTCTATGACTTTAAAAGAAAAGAAGTTTAAGAATCTTATGGAAAGATACAAAGATAAAGCAGATATAATTCCTGTACCTTGTCCAGGATTAGTAGAATTTATAGAAGAAGGAAATTTTGAAGGTAAGGAAGTAGAAGATTATTTACATAATAAATTAAATGAGTTTAGTAATAAAGAAATAGCCTCGGTTGTCTTAGGATGTACCCACTATCCTTTTGTAAAAAAGACTATTTCTAAGATTATTGGTGATAAAATAGATATTATTGATGGTGGTTATGGAACTGCTAAAGAGATACAGAGAAGATTAAGAATTATGGATTTATTAAATAATGAAGATAAGGAAGCTAATATAGAAATTATAAATTCTACTAATAAAAAGGAAATAATTGATTTAAGTTATAGATTGTTAAATATGTAATATATTAAATTTTATTGGAAAAGAAAATATTTTTATAGTTGTATTTACATTTAAATATGAACATAATATCAAATGACACATGCATTCAGGGAGATTTTGTTATTAGGTGAATGTTGGTTATAATTAAAAAATAAAAGTAAGAAAGGAGATTTTTATGAAAAATCCAATAGTAACAATAAATATGGAAGATGGAGGAGTAATAAAAGCTGAATTATATCCAGAAATTGCCCCTAATACAGTAAGAAACTTTATATCTTTGATAAATAAGGGATTTTATGATGGATTAATATTTCATAGAGTAATTCCTGGTTTTATGATTCAAGGGGGATGTCCTGAGGGAACTGGAATAGGAGGACCTGGTTATAGTATAAAAGGTGAGTTTACAAGAAATGGTTTTAAAAATGATTTAAAACATACAAGAGGAGTTCTTTCAATGGCAAGAACAATGTTTCCTGATTCAGCTGGAAGTCAATTCTTTATCATGGTTGAAGATGCTCCACATTTAGATGGACAATATGCTGCTTTTGGTAAAGTTATTGAAGGAATAGAAGTTGCGGATAAAATAGTAGCTGCTAAGAGAGATTATAATGATAGGCCATATGATGATCAAAGAATGATTAAAGTTACAGTTGAGACTTTTGGGGAGAATTATGATGAACCTGAAATAATAGAAGAATAATTTTAGGAGGGTTATATGTTAGATAATGAAAAATGTATATTAGTTTATAATATGCCTTTAGAAAAATTAAATTTTTTAGTAGAAGAAGGATATAAACTAATAGAGGTAAAAAAAGAAATGATGGAAATGACTATTAGGGATATTTTAAAGGGATTGAGATTTGAAACTGTAAATTCCAAGGAATATAATGAATCTCTTATACTCTTTAATAATTTTTTTGATGAGGAACTAAGAGAATTAATAAGAAAAATCAGAGAAAATATTAAAGGTGGAATTTTAGCAACAGTTACAGAACATTCTATAGACTGGAAATTAGGTTATTTACTTGAGCATTTAATAGAAGAAAGAGAATGGTTTTTAAAGCAACAGAAGGGAAGAGCTTAAGGTGAGTAGAGTAGGAGAAAAAATAAAAGAGGCAAGATTAAAAAGTGGATTAAGTCAAAAGCAATTAGCTAAAAAATTAGGAGTTGCAGAAAAGTTTATTAATGAAGTTGAACTTGGAAGAAGAGTTGCACAAGAGAGCTTTATAGAAAAAGCATCAAAGATTTTAAATACTGATTTTAATGATGTAAGTATGCTTGCTACTGATGAGGCATTACAGGAAGAGAAGAAGAATTTTAAAGAAGTAATTTCAAAAAGAACTGTAAATAAAAATAATGAAGTAGATCAAGTATGGACTAATGCCTTTTCATCAGTATTAAGAAATGTGCCAATTTATGATTACGCCCTTTCAACTAATAAAGGTTATAAAGAAATGCCTATACATTCTAACAAAATAGAAGGATTTGCACAGGACAAGGTTTTCTACCTAGAAATTCAGGATGATGAGATGTCTGGATTTAGAATGTTAAAAGGGGATTTAGCTTTTGCTTATTTAACAAAGGAAATATCAAATAATGGAATATTCTTAGTAGAATATAAAGGGAAAAGAGCTATAAGACAAATTAAATCCTTAGGAAATTCAAAATTATTACTTGTAAGCAATGGTGGAAGTTTATTAACAGAAACTGTAGAACAAAAAGAAATAGATATTATTGCTAGACTTATGAGGCTGGAAATAAAATTATAAATAAGTTAAAACACAATATAAAATATTATAATTGAAGGCTAAGTTTTTTCATATATAAAATATGGAGAAACTTAGCCCTTATTTTTATTCTATATTTTAATTTGTTTATCACTTTTTTTTTGAATTACATATATTGTTATTAATGAATAATGATGAAGGTGGAGGATAGAGTGGAAAGTATTGGGGGAAATAATTTAAGTTCGGGATTAGGTCTTCTTCAAAATCTTCCAACGAGTATAATAGGTAAATTAGGAATTAGTTATTCTCCAAGTTTGATTGATGGAAATAGAATAGAAGTTATTATTTTAACATCTAGTACTGAAGCAGAAATGCAGGCAATTGTACCTGGACTAGGAGGAAGCTATGAAGATTTAGGATATGGATTTGGCATAGTAAATATACCGATAAGTAATCTAATTGCTTTGTCTAATGAACCAACAATTAGATATATTGAGCTGCCTAAAAGTTTGTTTACAACTGATGCACAAAGTAATAGGGCTTCCTGTGTTACTCAGGCAAGGGATAGATTTGATTTAGATGGAGAAGGAGTTTTAATAGGGTTTATTGATACTGGAATAGATTACACTCATCCTGGTTTTATTAATGAAGATGGAACAACTAGGATTGATTATATATATGATTTGAGTTTAGGTGGAGTTGTATATGATAGAGAGCAGATAAATTTAGCACTTCAAAGTCAGGATCCATTTTCAGTTGTACCTTCCTTTGACCAAACTGGTCACGGAACCCATGTAGCAGGTATAGCTTGTGCTGGTGGAAGAATAAGTGAACAATATTATGGTGTAGCTCCTAGGAGTTCAATAGCCATGGTTAAGTCTACAAGAGGACAATATGCCTTAAGTACTAATATTATGAAGGGATTAAAATTTCTTATCGATAAATCTAAAGAACTTAACAAGCCTCTTGTTGTAAACATAAGTCTAAGTACTAATGATGGAGCCCATAATGGGAAAAGTCTTTTGGAACAGTATATATCAACAGTAGCAACATTAGAGAGAGTTACTATTGTAATTGCAGCAGGTAATGAAGGAGACGCAGCCCATCATGTTGGGGGAGAGCTTTTACCTCAACAAACAATATTCTTAAATGTAGCTGGTGATGAAAGAGCAATAGTATTTAACTTATATAAGCCTGTTTTAGCAAATTTAAGTATCAGAATAATTACTCCTACAGGTCTTAATAGTGGGGATATAATAGTAAGGGAAGGCTATAGTGAAGGAAATATAGGAAGGGATAGATATCAAATTTATTATACAGGTGCTAAGCCTTTTGACTTATTGGGGGAAATATCAATTGCAATAACAACCAATGCTCAATATTTATCAGCAGGGCAGTGGGGGCTTAGAATTAATTTATTAAACCAGTATACTGGAGTTTTTGATATTTGGCTTCCTATATCAGAAGGATTGAATACTAGAACTAGATTCTTACAACCAACTGTATTAAATACTTTAGGAATACCTGCAACAGTAGAAAATATAATAGCTGTAGGCAGTTATAATTATATAACTAACAATATATCATCTTTTAGCGGGAGAGGACGACCAGCTATGTTCCAAATGATAAGGCCTGATCTTGTTGCTCCAGGAGAAAATATTTCTTCTCTTGCACCAAATAAGTCTTTTGATACTAAGACTGGAACATCCATGGCAGCTCCTAATATAGCTGGAATAGCAGCACTGATGATGGAATGGGGGATTATTAAAGGAAATGATCCACTTTTATATGGTGAGAGATTAAAATATTATTTGGTTGTTTCTGCCAATAGACCAAGAACAGATATAAGATATCCTGATCCAAGTTGGGGATATGGAGAGGTATGCTTAAATGCAGCAATAGAAAATATTATAAGTACTTTAGGTATTAGAAAACTATAGATGATAATTAACTAAAATTAGAACCTAATATATATATAAGAATATAATAATTAAAGAAAAATAAAAAAAAGGAGTAAGTAATGGCTGAAAAGGGTAAAAAGGGTAGATTAAAAGTTCAGACCTTTGTGGGAGATAGTTATATACCTATAGATAACGCTACAATTAGAATAAGACCATCCTTTGGGGATGGAACTCAAAGACAAGATATAGTAATTTCAACAAATTCTATGGGAGAAACAGAAGAAGTAGAACTTGATGCACCACCTCTTGAGTATTCACAGGCTCCTTTGGGACAAGTTCCTTATAGTATGTATGATATAAGGATAGACAGGGAAGGCTTCGAAAGTATAATAATAAATAGATGTCAGGTATTTCCAGACCAAACTGCAATACAACCAGCTAACATGATAGAAGTTTCTCCATTAATAGATATCAATAGAAATAGATTTTTTGAAAGAGCAGAAATTATTAATATTGGTCCAAATGTATTAAATGGTAATTATCCTCCTAAAATTCCAGAAGAAGAAGAAAAACCACTTCCACCACCTACATCAGGGGTTGTATTACCAGAACCTGTTATTCCTGAATTTATAATAGTACACGCAGGAGGACCAAATAATGCAAATGCACCAAATTATAGAGTTCGTTATAAGGATTATATAAAGAATGTAGCTTCCTGTGAAATATATTCAACTTGGCCTGAAAATACAATAAGGGCAAATGTCTATGCAATAATATCTTTTACCTTAAATAGAATTTATACTGAATGGTATAGAGGTAAGGGAAAGAACTTCCAAATAACAAATTCAACTGCTTATGATCATGCTTTTATTTATGGTAGGAACTACTATGATAGTATAAGTAGAGTTGTTGATGATATTTTTGCCACATATATAAAGAGATTTAACAGTAAGCAGCCTTTATTGGCTCAATATTGTGATGGACAAAATGTACAATGTCCAGGTTGGATGACCCAATGGGGAAGTAAATACTTAGGAGATGAAGGTAAGACTCCATATGAAATTTTAACAACTTTCTATGGAAATAATATTGAATTAGTTAGGGCTGAAGAGGTAGAAGGAATTCCAGAATCCTATCCGGGATTCGAATTAACTATTGGATCATCAGGTCCACCAGTAAGAACTATACAAGAACAGTTAAATAGAATTGCTGATAATTATCCTTTAATACCAAAAGTAGCAGTAGATGGAGTATTTGGAGATAGAACTGCTGAGGCAGTTAGAGTTTTCCAAGGAGTTTTTAATTTACCTAGAACAGGGGTTGTAGATTATGCTACCTGGTATGAGATTTCTAATATATATGTTGGAGTAACAAGAATAGCAGAACTTAGAGGAGATAAAAAAACTATAGATAGAATATTTATTCCTCCAAGGTCTTTCGATAATTTATACGATCCAAATGTGCCTAAATTTAGATATAAAGATGAAATTTAATTAGTTAGTAGTTAGCAGTTAGGAGTTAGTAGTTAGTAGTTAGGAGTTAGTAGTTAGACTTCGTACTACTAACTCCACACTGTTTATTGTTTAATCATTTATTGTTTTTCTATTTTTTATATAAAAAATTATAGTTTGACTAATAAAAATAAGACATAATGAACCAAAGATAGGGTATAGTGTTTTTATTAGTTTTGAAAATCCTAAAGTTGATATAGGAAAGGCAATAAGTATTACCAAAAAAATTGCCTGCTTAAAATTTATTTTAAATACTCTATTTAAAGTTTTGCTTATTGAATAAACATCAGATATTTCAGTGGAGAACATTTCTAATAATATTACTGTAAGAAGCAGAGCTTGTATTACTGTTCCAAATCTTTGAGCTACTAATAATAGAGGTATTTCATATTCATATATATAAGGTTGATTAATCATTAATAAAAGGTTAATTATAAAACTTAATATAGTTAAGCCAACAGCTCCTAATATTACACCTAGAATCATAGTTCTAGGCTTTTTAATTTTATTGCTTAAAGGAACTATTACTCCACAGGAAGAAGTTGAATTAAAAGCAGAGTATAGAAGAGTTGATAGAACTATCCCTGTTTTCTTTGGCTCAAACATATTTATAAAGTCAAGGGAAAGAACATCTTTACAAAATAAAAAATATAAAACAGTAATTATTGTTATAGTAAATATAAGTATAGGAACAATAAAGGAATTAACTTCTATTAAGCCATTTGTATCCCTTAATAAAAAGAAAATAGCAACAGCCATCATTATTAAGGAACCAATAAACTTTGGAATGCCAAAAAATTGATTAAGTAAAGCCCCACTTCCTGCTAATATGATTGATGCACTAGATAACATAAAAAGAGTTGTGATAACACTAGTTAATTTACCTAATATGTTTGGGCTAACAATATTCATTAGCTCTGCATAAGAATTCAAATTATACTTAATACTTATTTTTGAAGCAATTGTACCTATAAGTATATAAAAGAAGCCACAAAAAATAATGCCTATAAAACTAGCTAAACCATAAGATGTAAAAAAGTTTAATATTTCTTGGCCAGAAGCTAAACCAGCACCAACTATTGTTCCTATAAAAACAAAAGCTATTTGAAAAATCCTTGATAAATCTTCTTTCATTTAACATCCCCCTAAAGCCTGTATATTAACAAATATATATTCTTAACAGAGTTTTTATTCTAGAAAATGGAAAATTTTACTTTGTTCAAAAGTTTTAATATATTTTAAATATGTAGTAAAATAAAATGTACAAACTATAACTTGTACTTTTACTTTATGGAGGAAAATATGAAAGAATGGAATGGTAAGAGATATCATAGTTTTAACTATTATCTTAGAAATAAATTTAATGAAAAAGTATATAAAATAGCCTTAGATGGGGGCTTTACATGCCCTAATAGAGATGGAAAAGTGAGTGTAGGAGGGTGTACTTTTTGTAGTGCAAGAGGATCAGGAGACTTTGCAGGAAGTAGAAGGTTAGATATAACAAGCCAATTTGAAGATAGAAGAAATATGATGGAAAAGAAGTGGCATAGCCAAAAGTTAATTGCTTATTTCCAAGCTTATACTAATACATATGCGCCAGTTGATGTTCTTAGAAAAAAGTATTATGAGGCTTTAAATCAAGAGAATGTTGTAGCTATGTCTATAGCAACAAGACCAGATTGTATTGATGATGATGTGTTAGATTTATTATCTGAAATAAATGAAAAAACTTATCTTATAGTTGAACTTGGTCTTCAAACAGTTAATGATGAAGTTGCAAGAAACTTTAATAGAGGTTATGACTTTGAAGTTTTTGATAAGACTTTAAAAAGATTGCTGGCTAGAAATATAGAAGTTGTAGTTCACTCTATATTTGGTCTTCCTGGAGAAACTGAGGAAGATATGATGAAAACTGTAGATTACATAGCTCATTCAGGGGCAAAAGGAATAAAATTTCACCTTCTTCACTTGATGGAAAAAACAAAAATGGCAGAGCAATATAGAAGAGGGGAATTTAGGCTTCTGGAACAGGAAGAATATATTGATTTAGTTTGCAAGGCAATAGCAAGAATTCCAGAAGATATGGTGGTTCATAGACTGACAGGTGATGCTCCAAGAGAGTTGTTAATAGGACCTATGTGGAGTTTAAAAAAATGGGAAGTACTAAATGCAATAGATAAGGCTTTAGTAGATAATGATATATGGCAAGGAAAAAACTTCAAGTAGTTTATAGTACACAGTTTTTGATGAAACAACAAGGCAGTTTTCATAATTAATGCTATCAATTAGAAAATAGTTGCGGATTGTGAATTTATGAAAGGGGGGCTTGTATGAATATAGATGTTATTATATCAGCAAATTATATTAATGAAGAATATTTAAAGGATAAGATAGTTATTATAATAGATATGCTGAGAGCTACATCGGTTATAACAACAGCTATAAATAATGGAGCTAAAGAAATTATACCAATATTAACGGTAGAAGAGGCCTATAAAAAGAAAGAAGAACTTAAAGCTATTGGGATTGAAGCCTTACTTGGAGGAGAAAGAAATGCAATTAAAGTTGAAGGCTTTGATTTTACTAATTCTCCATTAGAATATACAAAAGAAAGAGTAAATGAAAAAACAATTATCTTAACAACTACTAATGGGACAAGAGCGATAAATTTAAGTAAAAATGCGAAAAAAATATTTATTGCTTCGATGCTTAATGCAAAAGCTGTTGTAGCTGAATTAAAGAAAGAAAAAGAAGATATTGTATTTATAAATGCAGGTACTAATGGCGAATTTTCTATGGATGATTACATATGCTCTGGTTATATGATAAGTTTATTATCAAAAGAATGCAGCTGTAATTTATCAGATATTTCAAAAATGGCAAAATTAATATACGAAAACAATAATAATATTATAGATTTTATAAAGGAAGCTAAGCATTATAATATATTAAAAAGCCTTAATTTAGAAAAAGACTTATATTATTGTGTAAAAAAGGACATAATAAAAATAGTTCCATATTATAATAAGTCTACAAATTCAATTAAAAAGTAATTTAATAAAAAATAAAATATTAAATAATTTTATTGACAAATAAAATAAAAACATATAATATTAAAGTACAATGATAATCAATATCAATTAAGGGATTAATTTATTATTAAAAGTCCACAATTTTAATAATACACATATAAACAAACTCCTATAAATAAGAAGTTATTTCACTAAAAGGTAACTAGTAATGCGGCTAGTTACCTTTTAGTTTTTGGCTAAATTAACTTATAAATAAAATTACATAAAGGAAATGTAATACAAATATAATATAGTAAGACTTATATAGAAAGGAGAAAAGATATGATATTTAAAGCTATTATATTACCGACACCTAGAAGAATAAGAAAATACATAGAAGCAATTATTGATGAAGTTAATACTGAGGTTATTTGTGCAAAAGATAATATTAAAAAAGAAAAAAAGGATATTAAAATACCTGAAAATGATATAAAAAATTGTGGAATAAGTTTTAGGATTTTTTAAAAAATAAAAAGCCACCTGAATAAATCAGGTGGTCTTAGGGGAGATATAATCTATATGGCTAATATAGTTTGGGGGAACTATATTAGCTGTTTTTTAGATGTTCATCTATTAAAGCTTCTATTTTCGGAATACATCTGTATCCTTTGCATCCACCTGTGCAAGCTCCAGTTGCTTTGGAAACTTCACTAACAGTGTGCGCTCCGGCTTTAATGGCATCTTTAATTTTGGATCTTGGTATCGCCTTGCAAATACAAACTTTTGTTATTTTGTCAAGGACTTGTTCTTTTAATTCATTTTCCATTTAGTTTTCCTCCTAAGATTTAAAACTATTAAGGAAAATAAAGGGGATAAAAAACAAATTTAATAATTTAATTTTTATGATTAAATTATATAATTATTAATAACAAAAGTCAATAGTAATTAATAAAAATTATTAGTTAATATCAATCTTAAAAATTTAATTAATTTAAATAATTATCAATTATAAAAAATAATACTAGATAAATTTATAAAAATCTTCTAAAATGTGGACTTTAATATTATTTTGTTTTATAATAATATACAAATTTAGATTTTAATAAAATTAAAGACTGTGAATAGGAAAAGTATTTAGCTGTATACTTTAAGAGAGTGATTGGTTGGTGCGAAATCACAGTTAAGGCTAAAGAAAATCACCTAGGAGTTGGAGGCTGAAAGAGTTTTCGATTAAGCTTATCACGTTGTTCTGCGTTAAAGAATAGAGTATTATTTGTACTCGAAACTAAAGTTTTTATTTTATAAAAACTGATATCCCTTGGGTGGTATACGCGATTCTTCGTCCTTTAGGCCGAAGATTTTTTTATTTCAAATATATTAACAATATGACTTAAATGTTGAGTTTATAGTTTTTAAGGCTGAATAATTAAGTTTCTATGGTTAATAATGAAAAATATAACCAAATGAAAATAAGTATAGTAATATTATTATCTTAATAGAAGGGAGCTTAAATATGTATAAAAAGGTTGAGTTACCAAAAGGCTTTGTTGGTATGGAAAATGATGTTGCAAAGCTTTGGGAAGAAAAAGATATCATAAAAAAGAATCTTAATGCAAATCAAGATGGAGAATATTTTACTTTCTATGATGGTCCTCCAACTGCAAATGGAAAGCCTCATGTTGGTCACATTATAACAAGAGTTATTAAAGATACTATCCCTAGATATAAAGTAATGAAGGGATATAAGGTTACTAGAAAAGCTGGTTGGGATACCCATGGTCTTCCTGTAGAACTTGAAATAGAAAAGAAATTAGGTATATCAGGAAAAGAACAAATTGAAAATTATGGAGTAGAAAAATTTATTAATGAATGTAAAGAATCTGTATTTACTTATGTGAGCATGTGGGAAAAAATGACTAAGCAAATTGGTTACTGGGTAGATATGGATAATCCTTATGTTACATATCATAACTCTTATATTGAATCTGAATGGTGGGCTTTAAAAACAATGTGGGAAAAAGGTCTTTTATATAAGGGACATAAGGTTATGCCATATTGCCCAAGATGTGGAACAGCTCTTTCTTCTCACGAAGTTTCTCAAGGATACAAGGATGTTAAGGACTTAACAGCTATAGCTAAATTTAAGGTTGAAGGAGAAGATAATAAATATATATTAGCATGGACAACAACTCCTTGGACATTACCTTCTAACCTAGCTTTATGTGTTAATCAGGCTTATGATTATATAGAAGCTAAAGTTAAGGACTCTGATGAAGTATATATCTTAGCTAAAGAATTAGCTCCAAAGGTATTAGGAGAAGAGTATGAAATAATTAAAGAATTTAAGGGTTCTGAGTTATTAGGTCTTAAATATGAAAGATTACTTCCATTTGGAAAGGTTGAAGGAAAGGCTTTTGAAGTTATTCATGGAGACTATGTAACATTAACAGATGGTACAGGAATAGTTCATATAGCTCCTGCATATGGAGAAGACGATAGCTTTGTTGCTAAGAAAAATGGAATAACTTTCATAAACTTGGTTGATGCTAGTGGTAATTTCGTAGATGAAGTAACTCCATGGGCTGGAAGATTCGTTAAAAAGTGTGATGAAGATATAGTTAAATATTTAGATAAGGAAAATAAATTATTTAAATCTGAAAAGCATACTCACTCATATCCTCATTGCTGGAGATGTGACACACCACTTCTTTATTATCCAAAAGAAAGCTGGTTTGTTGCAATGACTAAGCTTAGAGATAATTTATTAAGAAATAATAATAAAATAAATTGGTATCCAGATAATATAAGAACAGGTAGATTTGGTAAGTTCCTTGAAAATGTTATTGATTGGGGTATTTCAAGAGACAGATACTGGGGAACACCACTTCCAATCTGGGAATGTGAATGTGGACATAGAGAATGTATAGGAAGTATAGCGGAACTTAAAGAAAAAGGAAATAATGTTCCTGATGATATAGAACTTCACAAACCATATATAGATAAGGTTCATTTAGATTGTCCTAAGTGTGGAAAGAAAATGACTAGAACTCATGAAGTTATAGATTGTTGGTTTGATTCAGGATCAATGCCTTTTGCACAATTACACTATCCATTTGAAAATAAAGAAGAATTTGAAAAGAGATTCCCAGCCCAATTCATATCAGAAGCAGTTGACCAAACAAGAGGATGGTTCTATACATTATTAGCTATATCAACAGCTTTATTTGATACTAATTCCTTTGAAAACTGTATAGTTTTAGGCCACGTATTAGATAAAAAGGGATTAAAGATGTCAAAATCAAAGGGAAATGTTGTAGATCCATTTGAAGTGCTAGCTTCTCAAGGAGCAGATGCTACTAGATGGCATTTCTACACTGCAAGTGCACCATGGCTTCCAACTAGATTCTCAATAGATGATGTTGCCGAAGCTCAAAGAAAGTTCCTAAGCACTTTATGGAATGTTTATTCATTCTATGTTCTATATGCAGATTTAGATAAGTTTAATCCATTAGAATACAAAGATTTCAAATCAGAAAATGTTATGGATAAGTGGATTCTATCAAAACTTAATACATTAATTAAAACTGTTGAAAAGAACCTAGATGAATATCAAATAACACCAGCTGCTCTTGCTATTGAAAAGTTTACGGATGAATTATCTAACTGGTATGTAAGAAGAAATAGAGCAAGATTCTGGTCATCAGAATTAACAGATGATAAGATAGGCGCTTATGTTACTTTATACAGAGTTTTAACTACTTTAGTAAAGGTTACATCTCCTTTTGTGCCATTTATCTCTGAAGAAATTTATCAAAATTTAGTTGTTAATTTAGATAAAGATGCCATTGAAAGTGTACATTTATGTTCATGGCCAAAGGCAAATGAGACTGCAATAGATAAAAATCTTGAAAAAGAAATGGATTTAGCTTATACAATAGTCCAACTTGGTAGAAGTGCAAGAAATGGTGCTAACATCAAGAATAGACAGCCACTTTCTAGAATGCAGATTTCAACAAATTCTCTTCCTAAATATTATGGGGATATTATAAAAGATGAGCTTAATATTAAAGAAGTTGAATTTGGAGCTGACTTATCAGAGCATGTTAACTTTGAAGTAAAACCTAATTTACCTGTGTTAGGAAAGACTTATGGTAAGTTAATTCCTGGAATTAGAAAAGAAATATCTTCAAGAAATCAAATGGAGTTAGCTCAAAAAATTAATAATGGAGGAACTGAAACTATTGTAATGAATGATATAGAAATAGTTTTAGATAAGGACAATTTATTGGTAACAATGCAAGGTAAAGAAGGTTATGCTTTTGCTGGAGAAGGTACTATAGGAGTTGTTCTTGATACAAATATTACTCCTGAATTAAGAGAAGAAGGACATTTAAGAGAAATAATTTCAAAAATCCAAAATATGAGAAAAGAAAGTGGATTTGAAGTTGCAGATAAAATAAAACTTTATGTTGCTAATAATGATATGTTAATAGATATCATAAATAGAAATAGAGAATTTATAGAAAAAGAAACTTTAACAGAAGAGATAATTATAAATGCTGAAGCTGATTACAAAGAAGTTAATGTAAATGGTGAAAGCTTAAATATGACTGTTGAAGTTATCAATTAATTATTAAAGGGGCAGTCTTAGACAGCCCCTTTTCCATGAAAAATATAAATAAAATTTTTTGTATAAAAGTAAGAATATTGTATTAACTATTTACAAATAGTATAATTATACTTAAAATGTAATAAAGAAATTGAATAAAATGGAGTGATGAAAGAATGGCTACTTCTATAAAAGATGTTGCTAAAGAAGCTGGTGTTTCCATTGCTACTGTTTCTAGAGTTTTAAATGACATAGATGTTGTAAATGAGGATACTAAAAAGAAAGTATTAGATGCTATAAATAAGCTTGGATATAGACCTAATATAGTAGCAAGAAGTCTTAAAACACAAAGAACAAAGACTATAGGAATACTTGTGCCTGATATTTCCAGTGGTTTCTATCCTGAAATCGTTAGAGGAGCTGAAGACGTATCCAATATTTATGATTATAATGTGATATTATGTAATTCAGACTTTGATGATGAGAAAGAAAAAGAATATTTAAGAGTACTTAGAGAAAAAATGGTTGATGGAGTTATTTATATGAGTTCATCTCTACAACCAGAGATACTAGATTTAATTAATGAATTAAATATAAAGACTGTTTTAGTAGAAACAAAGGATAAGGAAGAAAGATTGCCAAGTGTAACAATAGATAATATAAAGGCAGCAGAAGAAATTACAAACTATCTTATAAATAAAGGTAAAAGAAAAATTGCCTTTGTTGGAGCTAAGAAAGAAAGCTTAAATGCATGGGTAGATAGATTTAGTGGTTATGAAAAGGCTTTAAAGGATAATGGGTTAGAACTTGATGAAGATCTTATATTTACAAAGGGATTAAAAGTAAAATCAGGTTATGATGCTGTTGATCATTTTGAAATGAGTAAAAAGCCTTATGATGCTGTAGTATGTGCTTCAGATGAATTAGCTGTTGGAGTAATAAATGCCTTAAGGGAAAGAGGTAAAAAGGTCCCTGAAGAGGTAAGTGTTGTTGGCTTTAATAACAATGAGATAGCAGAACTTTTCTATCCTAAAATAACAACAATTAAGCAACCAAGTTATGATATGGGATCTGTTGCTATGAGAATGTTAATAAAATTATTAAATAAAAAAGGCTTAGAACAATCACAATTTGTACTTGATTATGAATTAATAGAGAGGGAAAGTGCTAAATAACAATTGATATAAATATAAAGATGGAGTTGTTGTCAGCAGAAGTAATTGTAATGAGCTTCTGAAAACATATCTAATTGTTTCAGTACAAAATATTATAGTGATTATAAAATTAAATGTGAAATTTTACATAAAGGGGCTGTCTTTGCAGCTCCATCTTTAATTTATATTGATTTTTAGTTTGCTTACAATTTTCAGTAAAAATTTTTGCTGTAATTTAAATAAATTATTGCAAAAAAATAGTAAAGATGATATAATACTCTCAAAGGTTATTAAACGTTTTCATCAAATTTCAACTTTCGGTGAAGAGTTTGGTATTGAGTAAAAGAGAATTTTTTAAAATTGGGTTATGGGTCAAAAAAACAACTTCAAAAGAAGTTGTTTTTTTGTTTTTATTTTAATTATAAGATTCCTTCTTCTTTCAAAATATTTTCTAATTCTTGAAGTTTATTATTTAATAAAATAAATTTTTCTTTAATTATCTTTTTCTCTGTTTCATTATCTAATACATTTACAATCTCTTCTACTGTTTCTAAAGCATCATCAATTTCTTTTTGAGCTAATTTTAAATTAGATTCCTTCATATATATCTCCTTTTATGTCTCCTTTGTAATTTTAAACATAACAAATAATAGTTATATTATTTATCCTATCACTAATAAATTTCTCATGCAAGGCATATATTGTATAAGAAATTTGTAAGGGGTGAAATTTTGATAAATTATGTTTGGTTTATAATGATATTCTTAGGAATATTAGTTGGATTAATTACAGGTAATGGAGAAATTATTTCAAATTCTATCATAAAAACAGCAGATTCAACAGTTTCATTGATAATTGGATTAGTAGGAATAATGTGTTTTTGGTGTGGAGTAATGAAGGTAGCAGAAAAAAGTGGATTTACTCAAAAGCTAGCAAAACTCCTTAAACCGATATTAAAGCGTCTTTTTAAAGAAGCAGCGAAGGATGAAAAAGCTTTGGGAGCCATAGTTATGAATATTACTGCAAATATGATGGGCCTTGGTAATGCAGCTACTCCTTTTGGAATAAAGGCAATGGAGGAAATGAGCAGACTAAACAAGAAAGAGGGACGTGCCTCTAACGATATGGCCTTATTTTTAGTATTAAATGCTGCATGTATACAGCTTGTTCCTTCAACTGTAATTTCCATTAGGGCTGCAACAGGCTCCATCAATCCTGGTGCAATAATAATTCCAGCAGTAACAGCTAGCACAATAGCTGCAATTGCAGGAACTATATATTGCAAAATATTACAAAGGTATTTTTAAAGGAGTGTTTTAATGTTACAGTATTTAACTAAGAGCATTATTCCTATAATAGTTATAGTAATCACAACTTATGGAATGTTCAAGGGAAGAAAAGTATATGAATGGTTTATTGAAGGGGCAAAGGAAGGCTTAAAAGTCTGTTTAAACATATTTCCCTATCTGCTAGCTATGCTTATAGCAGTAAATATTTTTAGGGAGGCAAAATTATTAGATATTTTAAATGATTTAATAGCACCAATAGGTGCTTTAATAGGCCTTCCAAAGGAAGTAATTCCTTTAATATTAATAAAGCCTTTATCAGGAACTGGAGCTATTGGAGTATTAACAGATATATTAAAAAATTATGGACCGGATACAAAAATAGGGCTTATATCATCTGTAATTATGGGAACTACTGAAACAATATTTTATACCCTGACAGTTTATTTTGGAGCTGTTCAAATAAAGAAGATAAGGCATACTTTATGGGCAGCAATTTTAGCTGATTTAACTGCCATTATTGTTTCAGTTTTTATAGTAACTAGATTTCTTTTATAATAAATAATGCATTTAAGGGAAAAATAGGCTATATTTAAAATATAGCCTATTTTTAATGTTTGATAAGGAAGTTGGAGGAACTATGAAAAAGGAATTTTATATAAAAAACAGAAAAAGAGTTTTTGATAAAATTAAGGATAATTCTATTCTGATTTTATTTGCAGGAAATGCTCCAAAGAAAACTGGGGATGAAGAATATCCTTTTACACCAAATAGAAATTTTTATTATTTAACAGGAATAGATGAGCAAGCTCATGTATTGTTATTAAGTAAATTTAATGGGGAGAATAAAGAGTACCTATTCATAAAAGATATAGATGAAATTATGGAAAAATGGAATGGAAAAACTATAAGAAAAGAAGAAGCAAGAGAAATTTGCGGAATAGAAGAAGTTAAATATTTAAGCGAACTAGATAAGTTCATTGATAAGTTAGTTTTAAATAAGGAAGAATTAAATATTTATTTAGATTTAGAAGAAAAAAATTCGTCTTATGACTATTTAAATAAAATAAAAGATAGATACTATAATATAAGTATTAAAAATGCTTATAAAATTATTGCTGAATTAAGACTTGTAAAAACTGAAGAAGAAATAAATAGAATAAGAAAAGCAATAGAAATTACAATTGAGGGTGTAGAAAATCTAATGAAAAATACTAAGGCAGGAATGAAAGAATATGAATTAGAAGCGTATTTTGATTTTGTATGCAAAAAAAGAGGAGTTAAGGATTTAGCCTTTAAAACTATTGCAGCAGCAGGAAAAAATGCAACGATTCTTCACTATGTAGATAATAATACAGAACTTAAGGAAAATGATTTGATTTTATTCGATTTAGGTGCACAATATAAGTATTATAATGCAGATATATCAAGAACCTTCCCTGTAAGCGGAAAGTTTACCAAAAGACAAAAAGAAGTCTACAATGCAGTTCTTAGAGTAAATGAAAAGATAATTAGCGAAATGAAGCCGGGAGTTAAATTTCTTGATATTAACAAGCTGGCTAGAGACTTAATAGCTGAGGAATGTATAAAGCTCGGATTAATTAAAAATAAAGAAGATGTTTCAAAATACTATTATCACAGTATAGGCCATAGCTTAGGAATGGATACTCATGATGTAGAATTAGAAGGAAGAAATGTAACCTTTGAAGAAGGAATGGTATATACTGTTGAACCAGGCATTTATATAGAAAAAGAGGGAATTGGAATTAGAATAGAGGATGATGTTTTAATTACTAAGGATGGTAATGAAGTTTTAACGAAAAATATGATAAAATCAGTAGAACAAATTGAAGAGTTTATGTCTAAATAATAAACTTATAATTAATTTTATTATATGGTTGATTTAATATGATAATCCTTATATAATGAGTGTGGAAATTAAATATAAATAAAGACAAGGTATAGAGGCGCGGTAATTAAGAGTACTATTAATGAGGTAAGCACTGTGATTTAATAGGAAAGGAATTATCGCCGAAGCGTATGATTGATGCTTTAAGATCATACTGCTGGTGTTATATAGAATATATATAACACTGCCACAAACTATCTTTGTGGAGAGCTATTACTTGAGGAACTTATTTTATTATTATCAGTGCTGATATTTTTAAAACCTTGAGTGAGAACTCGAGGTTTTTTATATTTGATTTTATTATTAGAAAATATTACAAAGGAGTTTAAAAATGAATAATAAAAAGAGTATTAAGTTGTTCTTAATAACAACTATGATTAGTTTATTATCAACATCTGTTGTTTTTGCAGAGGAATTAGATGTATCTGTAAGAAATGCAGATCATTATGGTATATTAACTTTGATACCACCTATTTTGGCAATATTATTAGCTTTTATAACTAAGAATGTTGTTATATCTTTATTTATTGGTGCATTATCAGGTACATTTTTAGTACAGTTAGTGGTTAATTCCTTTATGGATGCGATAATACAAGCTTTTCTAGATTTTGTATCTAGGGCATTAAATTCTTTAGCTGATTCTTGGAATGCAGGGATAATTCTTCAGGTGCTAGTTATAGGTGGAATTATACAATTAGTAGCTAAAATGGGAGGGGCAAAAGCTGTTGCAGAAGCTTTAGCAAAAAAAGCAAAAACAGCTAGGAGTACTCAATTAGTTACACTTTTGTTAGGGTTAGCAGTATTTTTTGATGATTATGCTAATTCATTAATAGTAGGACCTATAATGAAGCCTGTTTCAGATAAAATGAAAATATCAAGGGAAAGATTGGCTTTTATTATAGATGCAACTGCAGCTCCAATTGCAGGTTTAGCAATTGTATCTACTTGGATTGGTTTAGAGGTTGGTTTAATAAATGATGCTTTTGTAAATGGTATTGGTAAAGAGGTGGATGCTTTTGGTATCTTTTTACAGACTATTCCTTATAGATTTTATAATATATTAATACTAATATTTATTTTCATTACTTCGATCCTATTAAAGGATTTTGGACCAATGTATAAGGCTGAGGTTAAGGCAAGAAAAAGAGGGGAAGCATCTAAGGATGAAACTGCCTTAGATTCAAATTTTGATAATTCGGATTTTGAACCAAAAGAAGGAATAAAGTTAAGTATCTGGAATGCTATAATTCCAATAGGAACATTAATAGCAACGGCTTTAATCTGTTTTTACTTTAGTGGTTATTCTTCAATAATGGCAGGGGAAAATGATGCTCTTAAGGAATTTATGCATAATTCACCTTTATCTCTTAAAGGGATTCAAGAGGCTTTTAGTGCATCAGATGCTTCAATAGCATTATTCCAGTCAGCTTTAATATCAAGCATAGTAACTATTGTTTTAGGAGTGATTAAAAAGATATTTACAATTTCTGAAGCTATAGATGTATGGATTGATGGAATGAAACCATTACTTATTACTGGAGTTATATTGCTATTAGCTTGGTCATTAAGTTCTGTAATAAAGGATTTAGGAACAGCAAAGTATTTAGTTTCCTTACTTTCAGGGGCATTTCCAAAATTCTTGCTTCCAAGTTTAATATTTATATTGGGTTCAGTTATCTCCTTTGCAACAGGTACAGCTTATGGAACTATGGGAATATTAATGCCTTTGGCAATACCTCTTGCATATTCAATAAATCCAGATATGAGTTATGTGGTTGTTAGTACAAGTGCTGTATTAACTGGAGCTATATTTGGTGATCATTGTTCTCCTATATCAGATACTACAATTCTTTCATCAATGGGATCCGGATGTAATCATATTGATCACGTTAATACTCAAATTTGGTATTCTTTATTTGTTGCATCAATAACAATAATCTTCGGATATATTCCAGCTGGATTTGGATTAAAGTGGTATATTGCTCTTCCCATAGCAATATTAGCAGTATATTTAGGGATTCAAATATTAGGGAAAAAGGTAGAAGAATATTAAAAGAGTTAAATATAGATTTAATTATATGATGAAGTTCATAGATATTTTTGAGCTTCATCATTTTTTATTCAGTTAAGTAAATATTAATCGTTATAGATTATAACAATTTCTATTGATATAATGATAATTAAAAGGATAAAGTGAGGAGTAATAGAATGAGTAATTTAGAAAAACTTAGAGAAGTAATGAAAAAAGAAAATATAAATTATTATATAATCCCAAGCAGTGATTCACATCAAAGTGAATATGTAGCAGATTATTTTAAAGGAAGGGAATTTATATCAGGTTTTACTGGCTCATCAGGAACCTTATTGGTGGGATTAGATAAGGCTTATCTTTGGACTGATGGAAGATATTTTATTCAGGCAGCTAAGGAATTATTAGGAACTGGAATTGAGCTTATGAAAATGGCTATTCCAGGCTACCCAAGTTTAGAGGAATGGATTAAAGATAATGTTAAGGAAGATAAAGTATTAGGCTTTGATGGAAGAGTTGTATCAGTTAAACAATATGAAATCTATAAAGCTATAGCAAATAATAATAAATTTAAAATAGTTATGGATAAGGATTTATTAGAGGAAGTTTGGCTTAATAGACCGCAGCTTCCAAAGTATAAGATTTTTAATCATGATGAAGCTTTTTGTGGAAAATCTACTAAGGAGAAGCTAGAAGAAGTAAGAAAAAATATGATAAATAAAGAAGCAGATAGTTTTATTTTATCCTCCTTAGATGATATAGCATGGCTTTATAATATAAGAGGAAATGATATTTTATTTAACCCAGTAGCGTTATCCTATGCCATAATAACTAGAAATGAAGCAAATCTTTATATAGATTTAGATAAGCTTACAGAAGAAGTAAAGACAAAATTGAATTCTCAAGGGGTAAATATATTTAATTATAATGAGATAGAAGAACATGTAAGAACTATAAAAGGTACAGTTTTACTAGATAAAAATAAGTTAAATGCAAAAGTATTTTCTGCAATTAGTAAAGAAGTTAGAGTTATAGATGAATTAAATTATACAACAAAATTAAAGGCTATAAAAAATGAAACTGAAATAGCAAGTATGGAAAAGTCTCAAGTAAGAGATGGAGTTGCTATGGTAAGATTTATGAAATGGCTAAAAGAAAATGTAGGTAAAGAAAAGATTAGTGAAATATCTGCAGCTAAAAAACTAACATCAATAAGGGCTGAAGGTGAAAACTATAAGGGAGATAGTTTTAATACTATTGCTGGTTATAAGGAACATGCAGCAATGATGCATTATTCAGCAACTGAAAAAACAGATTATGAACTTAAGGAAGAGGGAATGTTTCTTGTAGATTCAGGAGCACAATATCTTGATGGAACTACAGATATAACAAGAACCTTTATTTTAGGAGAAATTACTGAAGAGGAAAGAAGAGATTTTACTTTAGTTTTAAAGAGTCATATAGGATTAGCTTCAGCTAAATTCTTAAAGGGAACTACAGGCATGAATCTAGATATTTTAGCAAGGGGACCATTATGGAAATATGGTATAGATTATAAATGTGGAACAGGTCATGGTATTGGATTTTTCTTAAATGTCCATGAAGGCCCACAAAGTATTAGACCAACAGGGGAGGCTGCAGCTACAGTATTAGAAGCTGGAATGGTAATTACAAATGAACCTGGAGTTTATAAAGAAGGAAAATATGGAATTAGAACTGAAAATACTTTAATAGTAGAAAAATATATGGCCTCAGAAGAATCTGGTGAATTCTATAAATTTAGAACTATTTCTTATTGTCCTATAGATTTAGATGGATTAGAGCTTAATTTATTGACCTTTGAAGAAAAAGAGTGGTTAAATAATTACCACAAGACAGTATTTGAAAAGTTGAGTCCTTATTTAAGAGAAGATGAAGTTGAATTCTTAAAGAAAGCAACAAGGGAAGTTTAATAAAATGTATATTTTACAGCGCACAGTTAAAAATAAAATTATTTTTATAATCTCTAAAACTGTGCCCTGTGAATTTATAAAAGTATTTTTTATGTTTTCTTCTTTTCCTTTGGCGGATTTATAAGGGCATTAATAATTATTGCAATAATTACGCCTATAACAGTTTCCAAAGTTCTTTGAAAGGCATATCTGATTGGATTAATAATATCAGGATTTATTAGTATTATTAAGATAACTATTGATGCTATAGTACAGGCGGCAGGTTTCTTAATTAAATTACAAATATATATTATTAAACTAACCCCTAATGAAGCTATAATTATAGAAAAGGAATGTAAATTAAGCTTAATGGTCAAAATAAGAATGATAGCTCCAAGTATGCCTCCTATAAATGTACCAATTAATCTATTTAGTCCTATTTTTACTGAATCTTCTATAGTGCTTTGCATGGATATGATTGCAGCAATTGGTGCATTTAGGGATTTAGGCATCAGCAATAAACAAATTAATACTGCTAAGGAAGTCTTTAGATTCCTATAACCTATATGAGGAATATCTAAATGTTTCATTTAAAAAACCTCCCATAAATATTGAATATATCTTAAGTTTATTTAGAATTATTATTTAAATTATAATATATGACAAAACCTAAAAAAAGTATATAATAAGCTTATAATGATATAAATATTAAAAATAAAGGTAACAAGGTATGAATTTTATAGTTTTTTTGATAATAGTAGATATTGTACCCTTTGGCTTATTGCTATTAGGAGGAATATACGAAACAAAATATTCAAAATTTCCTAATACAAAAATTGGATATAAAATCAGGTGCTCAATTTTAAATGAAAAAACTTGGGAATATTCTAATAAGCTTGCCTCAAAAATATATGGAATAGTTGGAAGTTTTCTTTTGGTCTTAAACACTATAGCTATTTTTATATTTGGAGAGGAAGCTCTTTCTTCAATACTGCTATTAACTCTTGCTTTAGTTATTATGGCAAGGTTTATAATAGAAAATATAATAAAAAAGAAATTTAAATTGAAGTAAATATTAAAATATTGACAGTATATTCAATTTACCATATCATAATATTAAATGCGATGAAAAGAAGAGTAGTGAAAATTAAGGCTTAAAGAGAGCTAGGGCAGGTGAAAACTAGCAGCTAAGATTTTCATGAAGATGGCCTTGGAGCATGTTCTCTGAGCAAAATTATTTGTAAGGGGAATACGGGAGCAACCGTTATATTGCAAAGTGAAGATTTCACTTACTGAGGCATTTATCGTGAGATAAATGTGAAATAGAGTGGTAACACGTGTAATGCGTCTCTATATGGTTTTATTTCCATATAGAGATTTTTTATATTGTAATATATTATTTCAAGTAAAATAACAGGAGGAAAAGGATATGTGTAAGAAAACATATTACATAACTACGCCAATTTATTATCCGTCAACAAAACTTCATATTGGAAATACTTATACAACTGTAGCAGCAGATGCTTTGGCTAGATATAAGAGATTAACAGGATATGATGTAATGTTCTTAACAGGAACAGATGAACATGGGCAAAAGATTCAAAGAATAGCAGAAGAAAAAGGCATAACACCAAAGGAACATGTAGATGAAGTAGTAGCAGGAATAAAAGAGTTATGGAAATTAATGAATATAAACTATGATAAGTTTATTAGAACAACTGATGATTATCATATTAAGGCTGTTCAAGATATATTTAAGAGATTATATGATCAAGGAGATATATATAAATCCTCTTATGAAGGAATGTACTGTACTCCTTGTGAATCTTTCTGGACAGAAACTCAATTGGTAAATGGAAATTGCCCTGATTGTGGAAGACCAGTTGAAAAATCAAAAGAAGAAGCCTATTTCTTTAAAATGAGTAAATATGCAGATAAATTAATTGAGTATATAGAAACTCATCCAGAATTTATACAACCAGAATCAAGAAAAAATGAAATGTTAAATAATTTCTTAAGACCAGGTCTTCAAGATCTTTGTGTTTCAAGAACTAGTTTTAATTGGGGGATTCCAGTAACTTTTGATGAAGGTCATGTTGTATATGTTTGGATAGATGCTTTATCAAATTATATTACTGCTCTTGGTTATGGCAGTGGAAATAAAGAATTATATGAAAAATATTGGCCTGCAGATGTTCATTTAATAGGCAAGGATATTTTAAGATTCCATACTATATACTGGCCAATCATGTTAATGGCTTTAGGCTTACCACTTCCAAAGCAAGTATTTGGTCATGGATGGTTGCTTGTAGATGGAGGCAAAATGTCAAAATCTAAGGGTAATGTTGTAGATCCTGTTACTTTAGTTGAACACTTTGGAGTAGATGCAGTTAGATACTATTTATTAAGAGAAATACCATTTGGAGCAGATGGGCTATTTAATAATGAAATATTTATAAAGAAAATAAATTCAGATTTATGTAATGACTTAGGAAACCTGCTTTCAAGAACAGTTGCTATGATTGAAAAATATTTTGATGGAGAAATTCCTACAAATACTGAAAAAGAAGCAATTGATGATGAACTAATAAATTTAGCTTTAGAAACTCCAGGAAAAGTTACTGAAGCAATTGATGAATTAAGAATACCTGAAGCTTTGGAAATTATATTCAGCTTAATAAGAAGGGCTAATAAATATATAGATGAAACAACTCCATGGATATTAGCAAAGGATGAAGCTAAGAAGGCAAGGTTAGGAACTGTTTTATATAATTTAGCTGAAAGCTTAAGATTCTCATCTGTATTATTATCAGCCTTTTTACCTGAAACAAGTGAAAAAATAAATGCTCAATTAAATACTAATAATGTATCCTTTGAATCATTAAAGGAATTTAATGGAACAGTAGTTGGAACTAAGGTTAAAAAGGGAGAAGCTTTATTCCCAAGAATAGATGTAGATAAGAAGTTAGCTGAATTAGAAGCATTAAAAGAAGCTCAATTAGCAAAAAATAAACCTGCAAAAAGAGAAATTGCACCAATAAAAGACGAGATAACTATAGAAGATTTTGAAAAAATAGATTTAAGAGTAGTAAAAGTTTTAGCTTGTGAGCCTATAAAGAAGGCAAAGAAACTGTTAAAATTAACAGTTGATTTAAATGGAGAAGAAAGACAAGTGGTATCTGGAATTTCTCAATACTATAAACCTGAAGAGTTAGTGGGTAAAAATGTAGTATTAGTTGCTAACTTAAAACCAGTAACTTTAAGGGGAGAATTATCACAAGGAATGATTCTTGCAGCTGCAACAGATGATGCCAGTATTTTAAAGGTTGTAGACCCAGGTGAATTACCAACAGGAAGCATAGTGAGGTAAAATGCATAACAAAAATCAATAAAAAATTTACAAAGGTTAATTGAAATATTGAGGGAGAGTCATATAAGATTTTTTTGACTACTCCCTCTTGTTAAAAGAAAGGAAAAATTATATGAAAAATAAGAAATTTAGTATTTCCAGGGAAAAAAGAGAAAAGCTAATTAATGAAATAAAAACATTTTTTTATGAAGAAAGAGATGAAAAAATCGGAGATTTAGCTGCCAACATAGTTTTAGATTTCTTCATGGATAAGTTAGCACCTGAGTTTTATAATGAAGGGGTTAATGATGCCTATAGATATATGCAGGATAGGATAGAAGATCTTTTAGAGATTCAGATTTAGTTAGTAATAGGAATTCAGCTATAAGTTAGGAGTTTGGAGTTAGAAGTTAGGAGTGGTTTTAAGTTTATTAGGGAAGTAATAAGTAAAAAGTAATTAGCAGAAATAAATTGAATTTAAGGGGGTTTTTTATGAATATAATAGTAGGAAATGCATGGCCTTATGCCAATGGGCCCTTACATTTAGGAAGAATAGCTGTTTGGCTTCCTGGAGATGTTATAGCAAGATATCATAGGCTAATGGGGGATAATGTAATATTCTTATCTGGAACTGACTGTCATGGGACTCCTGTAACCATGAGAGCTAAGGAAGAAGGATTAACACCTTTAGAAACTATACATAAGTATCATGAAGAATTTAAAAGATGTTTTAAGGGATTAAATTTTTCTTTTGATCTATTTGATAAGACGCATAACGATTATCATGCTAATAAGGTAAAGGAATTTATATTAGAACTTTATAATAAGGGCTATATCTATGAAAGGGAAGTTGAACAAACTTTTTGTGAAAACTGCAATGAATTTTTATCAGATAGATACATAGAAGGACAATGTCCTCACTGTAATGCTGTAGTAGTTGATGAGCAATGTGAAAATTGCTCAGAAATAATAGATTATGAAGAACTTTTAAATAAAAAATGTAAGATTTGTGGGAATCAAGCTGTAGTTAAATCAACAAAACATTTATTTTTTACTTTATCTAAATTTGAAAAAGATGTAAGAAGATTATTAATAAGACAAAGAGGCTGGAGAGATAATGCACAGGAAATAGTAAAGAGATATTTAAATGAAGGATTAAGAGATAAAGCAGTTACAAGAGATTTTAATTGGGGTGTAGAGGTACCCTTAGAAGGATATGAAGATAAAAGGATTTATGTTTGGATAGAGGCAGTTATGGGCTATCTTACATCTAGTATTAGAGTTTTAGAGGAAAGAGGAGAAGATTGGAGAAATTATTGGGAAGGGGAGGATTCAAGGGTTTATTTTGTTCATGGAAAGGATAATATTCCCTTTCATACAGTAATTTTTCCAGCTATTTTAGCAGGTCTTGGTATAAAAAATCCAAACTTACATGTAATTTCGAGTGAATATATAAAGTTAGAAGGAAAGAACTTTTCAGCGGTAAAAAATTGGGCTATTTGGGCTGATTATGTGATAGAAAATTATAATATAGACGAATTTAGATATTATTTACTTTTAAATTCTCCAGAAACAAAGGATACAGATTTTACTTGGAGGGATTTTGTAAATACAGTTAATAGAGATTTAGTTAATCTATTAAATAACTATGTAACTAAAACTATAGGGATTGTTGTAGAGAAGTTTAATTCAAAAATACCTGAAAGTGTTTTAGATAAAGAGGTTAGAAGCGAAATTTTAAATATTTATTTTAATATAGGAGATAAAATAGAAGAAGGAAAATTTAAAAGTGCTTTAATTGAAATAATATCTTTAATAAAAAAATATTATAAAAAATTAAATGATTTAGAGGAAAATAATCAAAATAAGTATGCAGCAAGGATATATGAGGCAATTCAAGTAATTGCTAATTTATCAAATCTTCTTGAGCCTTTCATTCCTAAAACAGCAGAAACTATTAAAAGAGCTTTAAATCTTGAAGAGAGTATATGGAGTTACATTGAAAAGAAAAAAGGTGAAATTTCTAATTTAGAAAGCTTATTTAAAAAACTAGACAAGAAAATAATAAATGATGAAACTAAAAGGTTAAAAGAAGAGAAAAATTAAAGGAAATTATAAAAAGGAAAAACCCTAGATTAAATATAATTTGGGGAAGAATTTAATCTAGGGACCATTAGATGGTTTTAGGGGTAAATAATAATGCTTTAACTACTTTACATCATATATATTATACCAAGATTATGACAAAAGTGTGTCAAAAACTAAAATAAATTATTAATAATTATTGAATAAATAAGATAATTATTGGATTATATTCAATGTTAAAATCAGGTTAAAAATTGTTAAACTATATTTACAATATGTTTAAAAAATTATATAGTTAGTTCGGTGTTAATAAATAGTTATAAAATTATTGTTAATTAAGGAGAGAAAATTATGGACAAATTTTCTATTTTTGCTGGTTTATTTGGTGGCTTAGGATTATTCCTTTACGGTATGAAAATTATGGGGGATGGTTTGGAAAATGCCGCCGGAGATAAGTTAAAATCGTTTTTAGAAAAATTGACCAGCAACAAATATATAGGAGTAGTAGTAGGGGCAATAGTTACAGCTATAATACAAAGTTCTAGTGGAACTACAGTTATGATTGTTAGTTTCGTAAATGCAGGTTTAATGACATTATCGCAAGCTGCTGGTATTATAATGGGGGCTAATATTGGTACTACTATTACAGCACAAATGGTATCTCTTGATTTAAATAAAATTGCACCTTTAGTTATAGGAATTGGAGCAATTATACTTTTAGTTGGTAAAAATAAAAAGACTAGAGATTTAGCAAGTATAGCAATTGGATTTGGTATTCTATTTATGGGAATGGAATTAATGGGAAACTCAATGGATCCAGTTGCAGAATCAGAATGGTTTAAGGAATTTATACTTGTAGTATCAGATAATAAAATACTTGGATTACTTGCAGGACTTGGATTAACAGCAATTATTCAAAGTTCAGCTGCAACAACTGTTATACTAATTGCCTTAGCCTCAACTGGTGCTATTAATATGAGATTAGCATTCCCAGTTATACTTGGCTGTAATATTGGAACATGTGTAACAGCATTATTAGCTTCATTAGGAACTAATAGAACAGCTAAAAAAGCAGCTTTAATGCATTTATTATTCAATACCTTTGGTGCTATCATTTTCTTCCCATTTATTGATCCGTTTATTAATTTGATACAAGCAACATCACCAGAGGTTGCAAGACAAGTAGCAAATGCACATACAATATTTAATGTTGTAGTTACTCTTATAATGCTGCCATTAAGTGAGTATTTAGTTAAAGTAGTAAATTTAATTCTACCTGGAGATGGGGGAATTGAAAAGAAAGGTGCTATATATTTAGATAAAAGGTTATTTGAAACACCTGTAATTGCTAATGGACAGGTTATTAAGGAAACATTAAGAATGGCTAATAAGGCAAAAGAAAATGTAGTATTAGCTATGAAGGCTTTTATGGAAAATGACCCAGAAGCAGTTGAGAAAGTATATGATAATGAAAATACTATAAATATATTAGAAAAAGAAATAACTGATTATTTAGTAGAACTTTCACAACTTGAATTACCAGAAGATGATATAAAATTATTTAGCTCAACATATCATGTTATAAATGATATTGAAAGAATTGGAGACCATGCGGAAAATATTGCAGATTTAGCTGCAGAGAAAATGAAGAATAATGTTCATCTTGGTGATGAAGCTAAAAAAGAGTTAAAAGCAATCTTTGAAAAGACAATAGAAGCAATAGAATTATCTGTAGATAGTTATGGAAATAGAAATTTTGAAAGCAATAAAAAGCTTGAAGAAGTTGAAAGTGAAATAGATAATTTAAAGAAGGAATTTAGACAAAATAATATAAGAAGATTAAAAGAAAGAGTTTGTTCAGCAGATTCCAGCGTAGTATTCTTAGACTTAATAAGTAATTTAGAAAGAATAGGGGATCATGCTAATAATATAGGAAATTTTGGTGTTAAATAAATAATGAAATAAATTATTCAAAAAAGAAGATTGTTGAAAATCTTCTTTTTTTGCAATTTATAGCTTACAATTAAAAATGAAAATATTATTTAGAATTTATATTTGTAAATATGTTTAAAAATACAAAAAAGTGTCAATAAATAATTATGAAATGGAGATTAAAGGATATGGAAAGTAAGTATAAGATATTTGATACCCATGCCCACTATGATGATGAAGCTTTTGATGAAGATAGGGAAGAAGTATTTAAGCAATTAAAGGAAAATGGTGTAATTGGAATATTAAATTGTGCATCAAGTTATAAGAGTATAGATATAACAAATAAGTTAAGCAAGGAAAATGATTTTATTTATGGAGCTTTAGGAATTCATCCTGAAAATGCTAATGAACATAGTCCAGAGGTAAAAGAAAAAATTATAGAATTAATAAAAAGTAATAAAAAAATTATTGCAATAGGGGAAATAGGTTTAGACTATTATTGGGATGAGAATCCTGATAAAGAAGTGCAAAAAAAGGTATTTAGGGAATATATGAAATTGGCTGAAGAACTAAATATGCCAGTAGTCATTCATGACAGAGATGCACATCAAGATACATTAGAAATACTTAAAGAATTTCCTAAAGTTAAAGGGATAATTCATTGTTTTTCTGGAAGTAAAGAGTTTGCACAAGAATGTATAAAATTAGGTTATTATATAGGAATTGGAGGTGTAGTAACCTTTAAAAATGCTAAAAAGCTAGTTGAAGTTGTAAAGAATATTCCTTTAGATAGAATAGTCGTTGAAACTGATTGTCCATACTTAGCCCCTGAGCCAAACAGAGGAAAAAGGAATAAATCAGATTATATCCAATATATAATAGAAAGAATTGCTTTAATAAAGGAAATGGAACCTATAGAAGTAAATTTAGCTGTAAATGATAATTTTAAAAACTTGCTTAATGGAAGTATATAAAGTAAAATATAAAATACCCGTTGGAAAGAAGTTATATTATTGTTAAAAAATGTATAAGTATAATAAAGAATCTACTTTGTGATAAGATAACTGCAAACCGCTATTATATTCAAATTTTTATTATTATGCATAGTATGCATTTATGGCAGTTAAACAAGCAGGAGTGTAAAATTTGACAAAAGTCAATATTTAAATTATAATTCAAAAGACGCTCTTGCCAAAGGAGGTAAAGTAGATGGTAAATTTAAAAAAATACCAAATCGCTAGTTTTGCTAAAAGTTCCAAGGGTAAGATATTGATGGCGATTATAATGTTTTTTATAATTGCATCAGTGACGTTCGCAAACATGAGAAAGACAATAACAATAAAGATAGACGATAAAGAAGAAACACTTATAACATACAAGGGAACTGTTAAAGATGTGTTAGAAACAACGGGTGTAGAACTTGGACCGAAAGATAAGGTCGAACCATCTTTAGAAGATAGGGTATCTGAAGGAGATACTATATCTATTAAAAGAGCTGTTTCAGTAAAGCTTACTGTAGGAGAGAAACAACTGGAAATAGACACAGCAGAAAATACAATAAAAGATATGCTAGTAGCGGAAAAAGAACAGCTTAAATTGCAGGGTATCGAATTTAATGAGGGAGTAGATGAAATTACTCCAGCATTAGATACAAAAATCACAAAGGATTTGAAGATTGACCTTGTAAAAGTTGAAGTGAAAAAAGAACTAGCAAAAGAAATATTAGACTTTGATGTCATTGTAGAAGAAGACTCAAGTCTAGATAGCGGTGTAGAAGAAGTTAAGCAAGAAGGTGTTACTGGGGAAAAGGAAGTAACTTATGAAGTCATTTATAAAAATGGCAAGGAAGTTTCAAGAACTATAAAAAGTTCGAAAGTTATATCTGAACCAGTTAATAAGATAGTTGTTCAAGGAACAAGAAAAACTATCGCAAGCAGAAATGGGCAGTTATTAGATTATAAGAGCGTAATATATGTTGAAGCAACTGCTTATAGTGGTGGTGGCATCACAGCAACTGGAACTGTACCTGTGAGAGATCCGAATGGAATAAGTACCATATCAGTGGATCCAAGGGTTATACCATTAGGTAGTTTGGTTTATGTTGAAGGATATGGAAAGGCTGTAGCTGCCGATACTGGTGGTGCCATAATTGGAAACATTATAGATGTTTATGTAAATTCTAATGAGGAAGCCATAAATAACTGGGGAAGAAGATATAATGTTCCGGTTTACATCTTAGCTTATCCGGGTGAATGGTAATTAATAAGGAGTGTTCGAAAGAACACTCCTTATTTATATTTATTTAAAGTATAATGTATATTTTTTGTTTGACAATATAAATATATAAAGTTAAATTAATAGTTAGCAGGTATAAGCTACAATTAGAATTGCATTTATTATCTGCAGCTTTATTACGAAAGGAAGTAAAAATTTTGATTAAGGAAGTTATAGTAGTTGAAGGAAGAGACGATATTGCAGCTGTTAAACAGGCAGTGGATGCTGAAGTTATAGCAGTTGGTGGTTTTGGAATAAATGCTAAGGTTATAGAAAGAATAAAAGATGCTCAAAAGAGAAAGGGAGTTATTATATTAACTGATCCTGATTTTGCTGGTGAAAAAATAAGAAGTATTATAGATAAAAGAGTAAAGGGAGTAAAACACGCATATATTGCTCAAGAAGATGGAATAAAAGGGGACGATATAGGAGTTGAAAATGCAAAACCAGAAGTAATAAGAGAAGCTTTAAATAGAGCTAGGGTTTCTGAGGAAGAATATAAGGAAATATATAAGGCTGAAGATATGTTTAATTTTAAGCTAACAGGATATAAAGATTCAAAAAAGAGAAGAATAATATTAGGAAAAGAGTTAGGAATAGGTTATGGTAATGCAAATCAAATTCTTAATAGATTAAATAGATATTGTATAGACAAAGAAGAGTTTATTTCAGCAATCAATAAAATAGAAAAAAGTTTAGGAGAGAAGAGTTAATGGATTTACAAGATATAAAAACTTCAGAATTAGTAAAAAAGTATAATTTTAAATTTACTAAAAGTTTAGGACAAAACTTTTTAGTTGATACTTCTGTACCAAGAGATATTGTTGAGGGTGCAGAAGTTTCTGAAGAAGATCTAGTAATAGAAATAGGACCTGGGGTAGGAACATTGACAGCACAGCTTTTAAAGAAGGCTAAGAAAGTTGTTGCAATAGAACTTGACGATAAGTTAATTCCAATATTGCAAAATGAAATTGGAAGTAATTCTAAATTCGAATTAATTCACGAAGATGCATTAAAGGTTGATTTTAATAAAATAATTGGTAACGAAAAGAATGTTAAGTTGGTTGCTAATTTACCTTATTATGTAACAACTCCAATTATAATTAAGTTGTTAAAAGAAGGTTATGACTTTCATTCCTTAACTATAATGATTCAAAAGGAAGTTGCAGAAAGAATAAATGCAGAACCAGGACATAAGGAGTATGGGGCATTGTCCCTTTTAGTTCAATATTATTGTGATACAAAGATAATAAGAAGGGTTCCACCACAATGTTTTATACCTAGACCGAAAGTAGATTCTATTGTTATAAGATTAGATAGATTAAAAGAACCTAGAGTAAAAGTCCAAAATGAAAAACTATTTTTTGATATAATAAGAAATTCTTTTAATATGAGAAGAAAAACCTTATGGAATGGAATTAAGAATATTGGTTTGGATAAGGAAAAATTAGAGTTAGCTTTTGAAAAGGCTTATATAGATCCAAAGAGAAGAGGAGAAACTTTAAGTATTAAAGAATTTGCTAGATTAGCAGATAAGATAAATGAACAAATGTAAGATATAGCTCGTGAGAATTTTGTTGAAATATAAAGAATTCTCACGAGTTTTATTTTTAACATATTTATAAGCAAAATGCATATAATGTAAAGAATTAATCTAAGATGGAGGTTCTAAAGGTTTGTCGCAATTAAATAAATTGTATAGAAATTTTATAATTCTACAAGAAGATGAAAGAGGATACTCTAATTCTAATGACAAAACCTTATCAGGATATTCAAAGATTGAAGCAAAGGGAGATAAGTGTAAGATTTCCTTTTACGCTCAAAATCTAAGAAGCGATATTAATGATTACCATGCACTAGCTATTTGCAGCAAGAAGGATAATAAAAAAATATTAGATTTAGGTAATATTACAGTATCTGATGTAGGAAAGGCTGATTTAACAAAGGAATACCCAATAGATGATATAGGAGGTATAGGCTTATCATATGATAAAATATCCGGTGTTGCAGTAGCAAAGATGAAGGAAGGTATCCCCATAATTATTATGTGTGGTTTCATTAATGGGGAAGAACCAAAGGATAATTGGAAAAATTATAAGATAGAAAAGGAATGCTCTGATAAATCTAAATCAGAAAATAAGAAAAAGGATAGTAAGAAGAAAAAGGACAAGAGAACTGATGAAGATAAAGCTATAGAAGAAAAATCTTCAACTGTTAATAAAGAAGCTGTATCAGAAGATAGAAAGAAAGTTAATGGTCCTGATGCAGCTAATACTAATAATGTATCTACTACAGTTCCACCTGTAGCAGCTACTGGTACTGGAATGGGAACAATAGCAACAGAAACCATACCAACAGCTACTATACCAACAGGAACAATAGCAACAGGAACTATACCAACAGCAACCATGCCAACTGGTACAATGATAAGTATAGAAGATGAAGTTAATGAATTTATTGATAGTATAGGAGAAACAAAAGTTGATATAAATCAAGACGGAGTTGTGGATACTGTATGCATACCATATGAAACAATGGTCGATATGATGGGAACAACAGGAACAGGAATGAATGGAGCAGTACCATTTGGAACAATGAACTCAAATACAAATATTAATAATCCAACAGAACAAATGAATATGCCATATGGATATATTCATAGAATAGAAAATGATATAAACAATCCATTCAGTAGTAATAATTATGAAAATCCATTTGCTTCAGCAGAAAAGGTAGATACTCCATTTTATAATAGACAAAAAGATCCTTTTGATGATGATTTTTATAAGGAAAATCCATTTGTAAGTAATAATAGAACAGATAAATTTTCTAATATGGGAATAAAAGATGATAGTGATTATATGACTACAATAAATAGGGCAAGAATAGCTACTGCTCAAAAAACTATCAGTAAATTTGATGAATATGAAAGTGAGATAGAAGAGCTATCTAATAACTTTAAAATTAGAGGAAGTGTTGGAGAATATTTTGAAACAATTGCAAGAGGATTTGAATTAGTTAAGGATGGTCCAAGAGAAATAAAATATTGCAAGTGGTATGAAGTTCCTGTAAGTGATTTAAATGATCTATGTAATATGTCAAACTATAATAGATACACAGTAGCCTACTATCCAATGCTAAATTACTATCCATATATAAGGAAATATAAGAGATTTTTATTAGGATATAAATGTGATAAGGATGGAAATTTAAAATATATCGTTTATGGAATACCAGGAAGAAAAGATATAGAAGAACAGCCATATGAAGGCAAAACTGGATTTGTAACCTGGGTTAAGGATACACAAAGAGATGGAATGGGATATTGGTTAATGTTCTATGATTTTAGAAATTCAATAGTTGTTGTTCCTATGGAACAATAAAAATGTACTTAGAATCCTGCTGAGTATAAAGTGAATAAAAAGATAATTTTTTTAATATCCCTTCTATCATTTCTTATGCTTGTTATCCTAGGTATGAGTACTCTATTTGTTGAAGATATAAAAGAAGTTGCGATTTCAAACAACAATATAGAGAATTTTAATTATTGCCTATTGAGAGAAGGGAGTTATAAAATTTTATTACCGGAAAATTGGATTATCGAAGAAAATCAGCCTTATTCAGATAAAGAATTAGAGGCAGATTTTAGTGATAATAAAAATATAGAAGGTAGTATTATAATTTTAGAAAGGGATTTAGAAGAAGTTATTGATTTAGTTCTTAATGAAGAGGAAGGAAAAATACTTAGAAGTTCCAATGAAGATTGGAATGTAGTTGAGATTAATAAGGACAACTATATAAATAAGTATTATATTAAACAGTACTCAGAGGGAAAAGTTTTAATTATAAAATATTCTTATAAAAAGGGAAAAATAAAAAATAGTATGAAGGTAGTATTTGATAAGATATCAAATAGCTTTCAATAAAAGTATATTAAGTTTGCTATAAAAGAATTAAAGTATTATAATTTAAATATAGTTAGGAAAAGCTAATGCTTATCCTAACTATATTTTCTATATACATTAACTTTTTAGCAGAGGGGAAAGATATAATTGAAAAAGATAATAAGGATAATGAGTTCCATAATGTTAATAATGTTATCTTTAAATTTAAAATCCTGTGGATCAAAAAAGGAAAATTACTTTGATTACTTAAAAAATAGTAATATAGAGCTTATCAGCATTCAAAATGTTAGGGATAAATCTTTCAAGTTTTTAATGACTGACAAAAAAACAATAAATAATATGGCGGATTTGTTATCTAAAGCTAAAGTTAGTGAAACAAAATCTGATTTAGAGCCGGATTATATATTTCAAATTAAAATGGGAGATAAAATAGAGGAATATAATTATATTGTTGGAGATTATAACGGAAACTTTTATAATGATGAAAGAATTTTTACAATGTCAAAAAGATTAGATGAAGCTATAATGCAGAACCTTTCAATTATAAGAAAACCAAGAGATTTTGAATATATTTATTACAACACTATTTTAGATGTTTTGAAGTTAAATGCAGAAAATTTGGCAGATAAAAAGGTTGGCATAGATATATATCAAGATATAAATTGTTTGAAATATATATTATCAAGTGAGCTAAAAGATTTTATGACTGATGCAAAAGAGATTATTCCTAATATTGAACTGGTAGATAAAGATACAAGTATTTTTGATGTTGTAATAAGTATAAAAAATAGGGGACATAGTACGACTGTTTATAAAAGTAATATAAAAGTTGAGAATAAGATAGATAAGTCTGAAAATAACTATTATGTAATTGGAGAATATGAATTTAACGAATGGGACTATAATGTATATCACGAAAAGGAAGTGCCAAGAGAAATAAAGAATAAGTGGTAGGAGGAAGTAATTATGGTAAATAATATAACATTTGCAGGTAAAGGTAAACCTAATCCAAAACATTTTGGAAAAACAATGCCTAAGTATGGACAAATAAAAAATACAATAGGAATAATTAGCGGTAAAGGCGGAGTTGGAAAGTCAACTGTAACAGGAATATTAGCTAGCACATTAAGCAAAAAAGGTTATAAGGTTGGGGTGTTAGATGCAGATATTACAGGTCCATCTATGCCTAGATTTTTTGGTGTAAACGGAAAAAGGGCAGGAATTGAACCTATAGATCAAGAAAATTTTAAATATAATCCTGTTATATCTCAAGGAAATGTAAAGATAATGTCAATGAATCTTATGATGCCTAAGGAAGATGAGCCTGTTATTTGGAGAGGACCAGTAGTAACAAGTGTTTTAACTCAGTTATTTACAGATACTAAATGGGGTGAATTAGATTACCTATTAATAGATATGCCTCCAGGAACATCAGATGTAACTTTAACAGTAATGCAAAGTTTCCCAATAGATGAACTTATTGTAGTATCTACACCTCAAGATATGGTTTCAATGATAGTTAAAAAGGTAGTTAATATGGCAAAGAAAATGAATGTTCCATTAAGGGGAGTTATAGAAAATATGTCCTATATAAACTGCCCTGGATGCGATAAAAAAATTAGGGTCTTTAGTAAAAAGTCTGCAGAGGAGCATTCTGTTTATTTAGGTGTACCTTTATTAGGAGAATTGCCTATTAATGTGGATTTAACAGAAGCCCTTGAAGAAGGAAGAGCTGAAGAGTATGTTAGAGATAATGACTTATATTCATTAATTTTTGAAGCATTATATTAATTGATTTACATATAAAAAAATAAAAATAGGAAATAATATTATTGAATTTTATAAAGAAAGGGTGAAATGATATGATAGCTAAAGTAGATCAAGATACATGTATTGGATGCGGATTATGTCCTACAATATGTGAAGATGTTTTTGAAATGGGAGATGAGGGAAAAGCTCAGGTAAAAGTGGATGTAGTTCCAGAAGGAGCAGAAGATGCTGCAAAGGAAGCAGAAGAAAGCTGCCCTGTAAATGCAATAGAAGTTGAATAATAAAAAGAAAAGTGGATGATTAAAATCCACTTTTTTCTTTTAAATAAATATCTTACTGTATTAAAATTAAATAAAGTCAGTAAGATTATTATGATAAACTTTAGGTCTATTGCTAGTATTACAATTTAATTCGCTTGTATTTATTTTTACCATAGAACCAATAGCTAAATAATCACTGACTTTATTAATGGGAACTTTAATTATAGTATCATCTTCCAAAATGACAGAAGCCTCAAAATAATCATAATCAATAATTTTTCCCTTCAAAATAACACCACCTAATGATTAGTTAATGTTATTTTGTGCAATTAAATTATTTTAATGCAAAAAGATGAATACTAATTTATTTTTTGTATAGCCAAGCCAAGTAAACCAGGACCAGCATGTACTCCTAAGGCTGGACTTATTTGAGATATATTTAAATCAATAATATTTTTAAGATTTTTTAATGATTCCATAAATTTTTTTGCTTCCTCAAGGGCACCACCATGAAGGACCCAAACTTTGCATTTACCTTTTTCTAATTCTTCTTTAAGTATATCTGTTAATTTTGAAATAGATTGTTTTCTTCCTCTAGCCTTACAAACAGAATAATATACTCCATTTTCATCTACTGTAATAATAGGCTTTAAGTTTAACATTTGTCCAATCATTCCAGATACTTTTCCAATTCTTCCACCCTTGATAAGGTAATCTAGTGTGCTAAGAGTAAAGTAGCCAGTAATTTTACTTCTTATTATAGGTATTTCCTTAATTATTTCTTCAAAACTTTTTCCTTGCTTTATTAACTTTGCAGTTTCCAAGGCAACTATTCCTTCTGGCATTGCTAAAATTTTTGTATCAAAAACAAAGGAGATTAGTTTTGGGTGATCTTCTAATAATAATCTGATAGAATTATGAGTTCCAGATAGTCCGCTGGATATGGTTATTGCTATAACGTGAGTGTAGCCTTCTTTTTCAAGGTCATTTAAAACTTCTTCTATATCTTCAGCACTAGGTAAAGATGTTTTTGGAACTTCTTTATCTAAATTGGAATAAACTTCATCTGCTGATATTTCCAATATATCTTTATATTCACCTGTAGAATAGGAAATTCTTAGCGGAAGTAACTTAATATTATTTTCTTTCATCTCTTCAAGTGATAAATCACAGGCGCTATCAACTAATAGTGCAATTTTTTGCATAATAATCCTCCTAGGATATAATTTATATATTTCTATTTAAACCTATACATTTGTGTTATTTAAACCAATTATAACATAAGAGGGAAATATATCATAGTAATAGATTTCAATAGAACTAATTTTATATTGTCAATGTTAGATTTTATTTAAAAAAATTAATTAAAGGCTAAAAATACCATTTATTTCTTCCTAAGCTATGGAAATCTAAATAAGGTATATTTGAAGAGAATATTTTTAGATAGTATAATAAATACTATTAGTAATACAATATATTGTGTGATGGAGGAATGGTTAATGCTATATGTAGTAAAAAGGGATGGCAGAGAGGTTGATTTTGACACATTAAAGATATCAAGGGCTATTAAGAGAGCAGCTGATGATGTTAAGTCGAGTTTAAAAGAAAGTGAATTATTAGAAGTTGTAGGAAAAGTTCTTCTTTATATAGAACAATCTGAAAAAACTAAGATAACGGTAGAGGAAATTCAAAATTTAATAGAAAAGGCATTATTAGAAAGTGGTTATAATGAGATACAAAAGGTTTATTCAAATTATAGGAAAGAAAGAACAAAAATAAGAGAAATAAAATCTGATTTAATGAGGGCTATTGAGAAAATAGGAATAGAAACAGATAGGGATAATGCAAATGTTGGAAATAATTTTAGTTCTAAGCTTTTAAGAATAGCTTCTGAATCTAATAAATGGTACAATTTAGCTGTTATGCCTAAACACTTAGCAAAGGCTCATGAAAATGGAGACTTATATTATCATGATTTAGATAGCTATAATCTTACAATAAACTGTTTACACATACCAACAGGGGAAGTATTAAAGAGAGGTTTTAATACTGGTTATGGTACAATAAATAGTCCTAAAAGAATAGAAACAGCAGCGGAATTATCTTGTATTTTGCTCCAATCCTCTCAAAATGATATGTTTGGTGGTCAATCTCATCCTAATTTTGATAATGATTTAGGAAAATTTATAGAGCCAACTAGGGAAGAAATAAGAAAGGAATTAGAGGAACTTAGCGTAAGCGAAGAAAATATTGATGAAATAGTGGAAAAGAAGTTAAGAAAAAGGGTTCATCAGGCAATGCAGGGTATTGTATATAACTTAAATACAATGCATTCAAGAGCTGGATCACAAGTTCCATTTAGTTCAGTAAACTTAGGAATACCAGAATCAGATGATGCGGCATTAGTATGTGAAATATTCCTCCTAGAATATGAAAAAGGTCTTGGAAAGGGAGAGCAGCCAATATTCCCTAATATAATATTTAGGGTAAAAGAAGGAGTTAATAGAGAGCCATCAGATAAATATTATTATTTATTTAAATTAGCAGCTAGAGTTGCTGCAAAGAGAATGAATCCTACATTTATGAATATAGATGCAGATTTTAATAAGGAATATTATGATAAGGGATATTTACCTGCAACAATGGGATGTAGAAGTTATGTTATGAGCAATATAAATGGAGAGCCGGGTTGTGAAGGCAGGGGGAATATAGCTCCTGTAACTATTAATCTTCCAAGGATAGGAATTCAAGCTAAGGGTGATATAAAAGAATTTTATAGAATATTAGATGAAAGATTAGAATTGGCTAAAGAATCCCTTCTTCATAGATATGATGTATTGAAGAAATTAAAGGTTAAGGATCTTCCATTTGTAGCTGGGCAAGGTCTATTAAGAGGATCAGAAGGCTTATCTAAGGAAGATTCCATTGAGCCTATATTAAAGCAAGGAACTTGGGGAATAGGCTTTATAGGACTTGCAGAAACTCTTGTAGCATTAACAGGTTATCATCATGGTGAAAATTCTGCTTCTAGAGAACTTGGAGTTGAAATTGTATCTCATATAAGAGCTTTTGTGGATAAGGCAAAGAATGAAACTAAACTAAATTGGAGTTGTTATGCAACACCAGCAGAAGGCTTATCAGGTAAGTTTATTGCAAAGGATAAAAAGATTTTTGGAATTATAAAAGGGGTAACAGATAAGGATTATTATACTAATAGTTATCATATCCCTGTTAATTTTCCAATATCGATAAAAGAAAAAATAGATATTGAAAGTCCTTATCATAAATTATGTAATGCTGGACATATTAGTTATATAGAAGTTGATGATTATCCATCTGAAGAGGTAATTATGGATATTTTAAATTATGCCTATAAAAATACTAATATAAGTTATATAGGCGTTAATTTTCATATTAGATACTGTAAAGATTGTGGAATTTACCTAGATAGCAGCAGTAGAAAGTGTAACGCCTGCGGAAGTGATAATATTCAAGGAGTATCAAGAGTAACAGGATATTTGGCTTTGGATGAAAGATTTGGCCCTGGAAAATATGAGGAAAGAGCTGATAGGCTTAGCCATGGTGAAGTTAAGAGGAATAATTATAAAATAGTATAGTAAACTGATTTAAAATTTAAGTAATAATTAAAAATAAAAAATAAATATTTATAACAAAAAAAGAGAAACTTTTAAAGAGTTTCTCTTTCGTTTTGGAAAATAAAGTAAAAGAATATGCAATATTTTTTGAAATTCTTGCAAAAAATAGGGCGATATTTAAATAAATAAGGAACTACAACAAAAATATTGAATAAAATATAAATAATCCTGCAATTTTTATAAAATTTAAGCTCTTTTTTACTTGTTTATAATATGTGTATATGATAGAATAAAGAGCAATAGGGGTAAGTTTTTTATTATTAGTAAATAACTAGAAAGTAATAAGTAATAGATCATAATAAATTAGTAATAAAAAGTATATGTATAGAAGGGGGCAAAATTATGTCTATAAAAAATCTTTCAGATGGAAAGGAAATATATATTGTAGATACAACGCTCAGAGATGGAGAACAAACAGCGGGCGTTGTTTTTGCAAATGAAGAAAAAATAGCAATAGCATCAATGTTAAGCGAATTAGGAGTTGATCAGCTTGAAGTAGGTATTCCAACAATGGGAGGAGACGAAAAGGAAGCCATAAAGCAAATTGTAAAAAGAGTTAAAAATACAAGCATTATGGCTTGGAATCGAGCTGTTATAAAGGATGTAGAAGAATCGATAGATTGTGGTGTGGATGCAGTTGCAATATCTATATCAGTTTCTGATATCCATATAAAAAATAAATTGAAAAAATCTAGAGAATGGGTATTGGAGAATATGGTTAAAACCGTAGAATTTGCAAAGAAGAATGGATTATATGTTTCAGTAAATGGAGAAGATGCTTCAAGAGCTGATAGAGAGTTCTTAGTTGAATTTATAAAAACTGCAAGAGAAGCAGGGGCTGATAGATTTAGATATTGTGATACTGTAGGCATAATGGAACCTTTTAGAATATATGAAGATATAAAATATTTATATGATAAAACAAATTTTGATATAGAAATGCATACTCACAATGATTTTGGAATGGCAACAGCTAATGCTATAGCAGGAATAAGAGCAGGAGCTAATCATGTTGGAGTTACGGTGAACGGTCTTGGAGAAAGAGCTGGAAATGCAGCTTTAGAAGAGGTAATAATGGCTCTTATGATTGTATGTAAATACGAAGGAAATATAAAAACTAAGATGTTTAGGGAAATTTCTGAGTATGTATCTCATGCTTCAGGAAGATTTCTTCCATCTTGGAAGGCTATTGTTGGAGACAATATGTTTAAGCATGAATCTGGAATTCATGCAGATGGAGCAATAAAAAATCCAAAGAATTATGAGGCCTTTGATCCTTCAATAGTAGGTTTAGAAAGACAAATTGTTATTGGAAAGCATTCAGGAAAGGCAGCTATAATTAATAAATTTAAGGAGTATGGTATAGAGCTTGCTAGTGAAGAGGCTGATAAAATTTTAGAAATAGTAAGAGCAACTTCGGTAAGATTAAAGAGAAGCTTATTCGATAAAGAATTGGCCTTAATTTACAAGGAATATAAGCTGCAAAAGGAAAATGAAATAAACTAAAGGGGGCATTAAAAGATGGGAGATAATTTAGTATACAAAATATTGAAAAGCCACTTAGTAGAGGGAACAATTGAAACAGGAAAAGAAATTGGAATCAAAATAGACAGAACATTAACTCAAGACTCAACAGGTACAATGGCATATCTTCAATTAGAAGCAATGGGAATTGACAGAGTAAAGACTAAAAAGTCTGTAGCTTTTGTTGACCATAATATGCTTCAACAAGGATTTGAAAATGCAGATGACCATAAGTTCATTCAAACAGTTGCTTCAAAATATGGAGTTTATTATTCAAAGCCAGGAAACGGTATATGTCATCAAGTATTTTTAGAAAGATTTTCAGTACCAGGAGAAACTTTAATAGGTTCAGACAGTCATACTCCAACAGCAGGAGGAGTAGGAATGCTTGCAATTGGGGCAGGAGGCTTAGATGTAGCTTTGGCTATGGCTGGAAGAGCTTATTATATAACAACTCCAAAGGTATGTAAAATAAACTTAGTCGGTAAATTAAAGCCAATGGTAACAGCTAAAGATATTATTCTTGAAGTTCTAAGAAGATTAACAGTTAAAGGGGGAGTTTCTAGAGTATTTGAGTATGGTGGAGAAGGAGTAAAGTATCTTTCAGTTCCTCAAAGAGCAACTATAACTAATATGGGAGCAGAACTTGGGGCAACAACTTCTATCTTCCCAAGTGATGAAAGAACTTTAGAATACTTTAAAGCTCAAGGAAGAGAAGAAGATTATGTAGAGTTTAAGCCGGATGAAGATGCAGTTTACGATGAAGAGATAACAATAAATTTAAATGAGCTTAAACCATTAGCTGCAAAACCTCACAGCCCAGATAATGTTGAAGAAGTTGAAAAGATTGGTAAAATTAAAATACATCAAGTAGCAATAGGAAGTTGTACAAACTCCTCCTATGAAGACCTGATGAAGGTTGCAAAAATATTAAAGGGTAGAAAGGTTCATAAAGATGTAAGTTTGGTTATAGCTCCGGGTTCAAGACAAGTTATGGAGATGATAGCTAGAAATGGAGCTTTAGCAGATATAATAAGTGCAGGCGGAAGAATACTAGAAAATTCCTGTGGACCATGTATCGGTATGGGACAAGCACCTGGAACTAATGAAGTATCTTTAAGAACTTTCAATAGAAATTTCTATGGAAGGAGTGGAACTCTAACAGCTCAAGTTTATTTAGTAAGCCCAGAAACAGCTGCAGTTTCAGCAATTTATGGAGTTCTTACTGATCCTAGAGAATTAGATATAGATTTAACAGTAGAAATGCCAGAGAAGTTTTTAATAGATGATTCTATGATAATTCCACCAGCTGAAAATGGTCAGGAAGTTGAAGTTGTTAGAGGACCAAATATTAAGCCTTTCCCAGTAAATAAAGCTTTAGATAAAGCTATAGAAGGAAAAGTATTAATTAAAGTTGGAGACAATATCACAACTGATCATATAATGCCTTCAAATTCGAAGTTGTTGCCATTTAGATCAAATATTCCTTATTTATCTGATTATTGTTTTAATACTATAGACGAGGAATTTCCTAAGAGGGCAAAGGAAAATAATGGGGGAATAATAATTGGAGGAAATAACTATGGTCAAGGGTCAAGTAGGGAACACGCAGCATTAGTACCATTGTACTTAGGGGTAAAGGCAGTAATTGCAAAATCCTTTGCTAGAATTCATAAGGCAAATTTAATTAATAATGGTATTATTCCAATGGAATTTGAAGATGAAGCAGATTATGAAAAGCTTGATCTTTTAGATGAATTAATTGCAGAAGATATATATGAAAGTTTAGAAAAGGGAAAAGTAGAAATTAAGAACTTAACTAAGAATACTAGCTTTACAGTTAAAGTTAATTTAACTGAAAAAGATATTAAGGTAATTAAAGCTGGAGGCAAGCTTAATTTAGTTCATAGTAATTAAATAGCAATTGATAGACTGTATTTTAAATTTAAAATACAGTCTATTTTTTATAAAGTATTTAAAAAGAATCTTAAATAATGTAAAATTTATCTAATGATATAAGTATGGAGGTATATATTAATGAAAAATACTCTGAAGTTAATTATTATATTAGCAGCTATAATAGGAATTGGTGTTTTTGGAATAAATAAAATTATACTAAATAAAGAAGGGTTTATAGAAAAAGAAAGGGAAGTTGAGAGTAATGATGAAGAAAAGAATGAAGATATTAGTAATATAAAAGAAATAAATATAACTGCAGTAGGGGACTTTTTAATACATAAGGAGATTTTGGAAACTCAATATAACCCTGAAACTGATAGTTATGATTTTAAAAATACAATTCAATATGTAAAAAAATATTTAGAAGAAGCAGATCTAACTATTGCTAATATGGAAGGAGCCTTGGCAGGGATTGATAATTATGGCTATTCAGGTTATCCTTCCTTTAATACGCCTGATGAATTGGCTGATGCTATGAAATGGGCAGGAATAGATGTAGTTAATAATATGAATAATCATTCTTTAGATAGGGATGTTAGGGGATTTTTTAGGACAAGGGAATTTTTAGAAAGTAAGGGTTTTGATGTTATAGGAACTAGGGGAAGCAGTTCAGAAAATAGATATATAATTAAGAATGTAGAAGGAATAAAGGTTGGAATTATTTCCTATAGTTATACTATGACGGCAGAAGGTGGAGTAAGAGGATTAAATGGAATTCCAATATCAACTGAAGTTTATGATTTAATGAATACCTTTAGGGAAGATAGTTTAGATTTAGACCTTCAAAATATGAAGGAAGAAATAGAAAAAATGAGGGCAGATGGAGCAGAAGTTATAATATTTTATATGCACTGGGGAGATGAGTATGCCTTAGAGCCAAATGAAACACAAATTAAAATAGCTCAATTTTTAACTGATGAAAAAGTTGATATAATATTTGCAACTCATCCTCATTCTATTCAACCTATTGATATTTTAAAATCCAGTGATGGAAGTTCTGAGACTCCTGTTATATATTCAATGGGGAATTTTTTGTCAAGTCAGAGAACAGAAAGAATACAAAATCCATATACAGAAGATGGAGTAATAGTTTCAGTTAAGATTAAAAAAGATTTTAATTCAGGTGAAATCAAAGTAAATTATCCTACATATCTTCCAACTTGGGTTAATTGGTATGAAAAGAATGGAAAACTATTTTATGAGGTAGTTCCAGCCACTGTAAGTGATGCAGAATATTTAACTGAGGAAGGAAAAATAAGAGTTGTAGAATCTTTTAATAGAACTAAAGGTATAATAGAAAGTTATAATGATAAAATAGTTTTGGAAGAAAATTAAGGGGGATTCTATATGAAAAAAACTATAAGACTTTCAGGAATAGCTTATGAAAGTTTAGTGAATGGTCCTGGTATTAGAAGAGTATTCTTTTCTCAAGGCTGTAAGCATAACTGTAAGGGTTGCTTTAATCCAGATACTCATGACTTTAATGGCGGAGAAGAGAAAGATATGGATGAGCTTGTTAAAGATACTCTAAGTAATCCAATGATTAAGGGGGTTACTTTCAGTGGGGGAGATCCTTTTGAAAGAGCAGAGGAATTTTCTTACATGGCAAAAAGATTTAAAGAAAATAATTTAAATATATGGTGTTATACAGGGTATACCTTTGAAGAAATATTAGAAAATAAGGATAAAAGAAAGGGATTTAAGGAATTGTTAGATAATATTGATGTATTAGTAGATGGAAGGTTTGTTATAGAAGAAAAGGCGAACAATATAAAATATAGAGGTTCAAAGAATCAAAGGATAATAGATGTTCAAAAAAGCCTAACAGAAAATAGAATAGTTAGAATAGAAGACAAATATGATAAAAAATAAATTTGTTCCTATGGAATTTAATTAAGGCTAGTGATATAATAAAAACACGAAATAAAATAATGAAAAATAAAATAGTATTCGTATATGCTTGATAATATGGTTCAAGTGTTTCTACTAGGAAACCGTAAATATCCTAACTACGAAGAATAATTATTGATATATAATTATAGCTTTATTACATGATATCTAAGGACAAGCTAAATTAGAATACTATTAAAATGTAATAAGGAGATATTTATATGGAAAAACTTAAAGAAAAAATATTAAATGAAGGCAAGGTTAGAGAAGGGAATATCCTAAAGGTTGATTGCTTCTTAAATCATCAAATGGATATTAAATTTTTAAACGAAGTTGGACAAGAATTTAGGGAAAGGTTTAAAGATGTGAAAATAGATAAGATTCTAACCATTGAGGCTTCAGGGATTGGAATAGCAGCAATAGCTGCTCAATATTTTGATTATGTTCCAGTAGTATTCGCTAAGAAGACAGAAAGCTTAAACTTAGATAAGGAAGTTTATGAAGCAGAAGTAAATTCCTTTACAAAGAAGAAAACTTATAAGGTCAGAGTTGGAAAACAATTCATAAAGAAAGGCGAAAATATATTAATAATAGATGATTTTTTAGCTAAAGGTTGTGCTGCTAAAGGAATGATAGAACTGATTAAGCAGGCAGAAGCGAATTTAGTTGGAATTGGAATAGTTATAGAAAAAGGCTTTCAAGAAGGCAGACAAGTACTTGAAGGAATGGGAGCAAGAGTAGAATCTTTAGCTATAATAGATAGTTTTGAAAATGGAAAAGTAAATTTTAGAAAATAAAAAGACTTAGTGAAGGCTAAGTCTCTTAATTTTTATAAATAATGATTAAAAAGCTTTAAGCATAAATCGTAATAATAGTGTAGATACTATTATTAGTTTTTTACTTTGTATGAAAAAGTATTAATTTCTTATTAATATAAATTATACATCAAAAAAGAAAATATACTTATTATAATAGTAAAAAAAGCGCCTTAGCGCTTTTATTATAAATATATGGGGGATTTTCCTGTCTATGCAGGTTACATCTATATTATTTACATAATTTCTAAATTTATACATAAAAATAAAATTTTTTTATTTTACATACATAACTAATAATTCTTGTTAGTTGAATATATTTATCAACAATGTTATCATAAGAAAAAGAAAATATTTTTATAGAGGTGGTAATATAATGAAGGTATCATATAGAGTTTTTGCTTGTTCTGAAGTAGAAGTAAGAGTTATATATTTACTTGAAAATAAGCTTACTTTACCTAAAGAAGAATTAAATAAAAACATAACTTATGCGCAAAGCAGAAATTTATTTAATGGGAAAAATGGTGAGTTATATACTTTTACAATGGAGCTGATGGGAAATTATCAAAATGTTGTATTAGTAGGACTAGGTAAGGAAGAAGAATTAAATCTTGATAAAATTAGAAAGGCAACTGCTAAGGCAATAAGAAAGGCAAAGGAATTAAAAGCAAATAAAATATTTTTAAGGCTTCCAATTAATAATAAATTATCTATTGAAGAAATGGCTAAAAATGTTACCATTGCTGCTCATTTAGCTGATTATACATTTAATAAGTATAAAACAGATAAAGAAAAAGAAAATGATATTATGGTATCAATAGGAGTACATGGAGTAAAAGAAGCAAGTTCAGAAATACTTAATGCAATTGAAGAAGGAAATTCAATAGCTAAGGGAATAATATTAGCTAGAGATTTAGTTAATGAACCTGCAAATGTTATTTATCCTGAAACTTTAGCTCAAGCAGCTATTGATGCTGGAAAAGAAAATGGATTTGAAGTAGAAGTTTTTGGAGTGGAAAAAATTAAAGAATTAAAAATGGAAGCTTTCTATAGTGTAGCTAAGGCTTCTGAAAAAGAACCTAAACTTATAGTTATGAGATATTTTGGAAATCCTGAGGAAAAAGAAGAAATCATGGGCCTTGTTGGAAAAGGCTTAACTTATGATTCTGGCGGATATTCACTTAAGCCAACTTCAGGAATGGTTGATATGAAGTCTGATATGGGTGGAGCAGCATCAGTTATAGGTTCAATGTCTATTATTGCAAGTAGAAAATTAAAGGTTAATGTTGTTGGTGTAATAGCAGCCTGTGAAAATATGATTTCTGGAGGAGCCTATAAGCCTGGAGATATAATAGGAAGTATGGCAGGAAAAACTATTGAAATAAGAAATACAGATGCTGAAGGAAGATTAACTTTAGTAGATGCAGTAACATATATTATAGAAAAAGAAAATGCTAGTGCAGTTATTGATTTAGCAACATTAACTGGTGCTGCTTTAGTTGCTCTTGGAGATACTACAACAGCAGTTGTTACAAATAATGATAAGTTCTATGAAGAACTTAAAGAAGTATCAGCCTATACTGGAGAAAAGTTCTGGCAGCTTCCAGCTTTTGATGAATATAGGGAAATGTTAAAATCAGAAGTTGCTGATTTAAATAATAGTCCAGGAAGAAATGCTGGTACTATAACAGCAGGCTTATTTATAGGAGAATTTGTTAAAGATAAACCATGGTTACATTTAGATATAGCTGGAACAGCTTGGGCAGATAAGAAAACAGATTTAACTATAAAAGGTGGTACAGGAAGTCCAGTTTATACATTGTATGAATTGGTTAAGAAAAAAAGTAAATAATAATCCGTTTTTTTTATCTTGACAGAAATTAAAACTGATTGTAGAATGTAGAATAAAAAAAGCTATGATTGGGAAGAGTAAATTCATCAAGGTCAAAAGAGAGAGAAGTTCACCGGCTGAAAGACTTCTTTGATACAATGGATTGAAAACCACCCAGGAGCTCAGTTCTGAAATTTAGTAGGAATATGCGTGTGGTAAGCGTTAATACCAATTTGCTGTAATAGGTGGATGCGAGATTTACACTCGTCCTTTTTAGGATGAGTGTTTTTTTATACAAAATAATAATTATCAGAAAATAAGCAATAATCAAAAAAGGGGGCTAATATGAATAATATTATTGTTGTAAAATTTGGGGGCAGCTCCTTAGCAAATGGAGCTCAATTTAAAAAAGTAAAAGAAATAATATCTGAAGATGAAAGGAGAAGATTTATTATACCATCTGCGCCTGGCAAACGGAATGGCAAGGATCATAAGGTAACAGACCTTCTATATATGTGCCATCAACTTGCATCTCATGGTCTTAATTTTGAAGAAGTATTTAAAATAATAAAGGATAGATATGTAGAAATATGCAGGGAACTTAGTCTAGAAATAGATATTGAGAGTTATTTAAATGAAATTAAAAATAATATAAGAGATGGTGCATCTAGGGATTATACAGCTAGCAGAGGTGAGTACCTAAATGGAATTATTCTTGCAAATTATTTGGGGTTTAAGTTTATTGATGCAAAAGAAATAATTTCCTTTAATAATGATGGTACTTTCAATGAAATTGATACAGAAAGAAAGGTTAGAGAAGGTCTTAAAGATATAGATTATGCAGTTATTCCAGGTTTTTATGGCTCTAAAGAAAATAATGAAATAGTAACTTTTTCAAGGGGAGGGTCAGATATTACTGGATCAATTATAGCTAATGGGGTAAAAGCTGATAAATATGAAAATTGGACAGATGTTTCAGGTTTTTTAGTGGCTGATCCTAATATAGTAAAAGATCCTAATCCTATGGAAGTTGTGACATATAAAGAGCTAAGGGAACTATCTTATATGGGAGCATCTGTACTTCATGAGGAGGCAATTTTTCCAGTTAGAAAATATGGTATTCCGATAAATATAAGAAATACTAATAGACCAGGAGATAAAGGAACCATGATAGTCAATGATGCAACACCAGTAAATTCTAAAGGAATTACAGGAATATCAGGGAAAAAGGATTTTACAGTAATATCTATCGAAAAAACATTAATGACTTCAGAAAAAGACTTTTTTAGAAAGGTTATATCTGTATTCGAAACAAATGATATATCAATTGAGCATATGCCTTCAAGTATAGATTCTATTTCTGTGGTAGTTCCTGCTTCTGAAATAAGTTCTAAATTAAAAAAGGTAATAGAAGAAATTCGCATCTTATGTAATCCTGATAATATAGAAACTTATCCAGATATGGCTTTAATAGCTGTAGTAGGGAGGGGAATGATTAGAACAAAGGGGATTTCGGCTAAGATATTTACATCTTTAGGAAAGGCTGAAATTAATACCAGAATGATAATTCAAGGATCTAGTGAACTAAATATAATCATTGGTGTAGAAAATGACGATTTTGAAAAAGCAATAGAAGCAATTTATAAGGTGTTTTATTAAAAGTGAAAAAGCATAAATAGGAGGGTGCAGTATGGTTAATATAGGTTTATTAGGTCTTGGAACAGTAGGTACAGGAATAGTAGAAATAATAAATAATAGAAAAGATCAACTAAAGAATATAGTTGGAAAGGATATTAATGTTAAGAAAATTCTTGTCAGAAATTTAAATAAGGAGAGAGGACTTGATCTTGAAGAAGGCATTTTGACTACTGACTTTAATGAAATTTTAAGGGATAAAGAAATAAGTATTATAGTCGAAGTTACTGGGGATTTAGAATGCAGCTATGAATATATTACTGAAGCTTTAAAGGCAGGGAAGAATGTTGTTACAGCCAATAAGGCAGTAGTATCTAAATATTTTGAAGAACTTTCGTCTTTAGCTAGTGAAAAAAATCTTGCCTTTTTATATGAGGGAAGTGTTGGGGGTGGAATACCTGTAATAAAAGCTTTAAAAGAACAGCTTTCCCTTAATGAAATATTAGAAGTACAAGGTATTCTTAATGGAACTTGTAATTATATTTTAACAAGCATGATAGATGAAGGTAAAAGTTATGATGAAGCTTTAAAAATAGCCCAAGAACTTGGATATGCTGAATCGGATCCAACTGATGACCTAGAAGGGCATGATACTTTAAGAAAGCTTAGAATATTAGCGACCCTGTCATTACAAGGGAAGATTACTGAAGAAGATATAATTCTTAATGGAATAAGTTCAATTAAATCTTTTGATATAAATAATATAAAATCTATGGATTCCACTATAAAATTAATTGGGGAAGCAAAAGTTTGCGAAGATGGCTTTACTGCGGTAGTGCAGCCAGTCATAGTTAAAAATAGCAACTATTTTGCTAATGTAAATATGGCTTTTAATTCTGTTGCTTTTAAAGGAGACAATATTGGGGAACTAAAATTTTATGGAGCTGGTGCTGGTAAGCTGGCTACTGCAAATGCAGTTTTAAGTGATGTGTTAGATATTATTTTAGATAGCTACAGAAAGGGAAATCCATTAGGAGAAAATAATTTGAAAAATAATAATGATAAATTAAAGGGAAATTATTATTTAAGGATTTCTACTCCAAATAAAGATATAATCAGCGTTCTAAGGGATATTTCAAACAAGATATTGAGTGAAGAAAGCAATATAGCAATAATAACAGAAGAAGTAGAAATAGCTAAAATAAATAATCTTATATCTTCATTAGGAATAGATAAAAAAGATTATTTCTTAGCAAGAATACTTCTATAGAAGGGGGAGGGTTAAATGAGATATATAAGCACTAGAAATGAAAATATATCGGTAAGTCCTAGTCAGGCTATTATTCAAGGAATATCAAGGGATGGAGGGCTTTTTGTTCCTCTTAATATTCCCAAGATATCCTTAGATGAATTAAAGAATTTAAATTATAAGGATCTTGCCTTTGAAATTATGAGTAAGTTTTTTACAGATTTTGAGGAAAGGGATCTTAGGGAATGTATTGAAAAAGCTTATGATAATAAGTTTGATACAGAGCTTATAGCACCATTAGTAAAGCTTGGGGAAGATTATTGCCTTGAATTATATCATGGACCGACTTTAGCTTTTAAAGATATGGCTTTATCTATATTGCCTTATTTATTAAAACAATCTTTAAAAATCAATGGAGAAAACAAAGAAGTAGTGATTCTTGCAGCTACTTCAGGTGATACAGGAAAGGCTGCCTTAGAAGGATTTGCAATGGTAGAGGGGATAAAAATTATAGTGTTTTTTCCAGAAGAAGGGATAAGTAAAATTCAAAAGCTTCAAATGAGAACTCAAGAGGGAGAAAATACTTATGTTGTAGGTATAAATGGAAATTTTGATGATGCCCAAGGTGGAGTAAAAGCTATTTTTAATGATAAGGAGTTTGTAGAATTTTTAAATAAAAATAACTATATATTATCTTCAGCAAATTCTATAAATATAGGAAGGCTAATTCCACAAGTAGTTTATTATTTTTACAGCTACCTTTTACTAGTTAAGGATAATAAAATTCAACTAGGAGATAAAATTAACTTTGCAGTGCCTACAGGTAACTTTGGAAATATTCTTGCTGCATACTATGCAAAGAAAATGGGACTACCTATAAATAAGCTAATATGTGCTTCAAATGAAAATAAGGTTTTAACAGATTTCTTTGATACAGGAATATATGATAAAAGAAGGGAACTTATATTAACTAGTTCACCATCTATGGATATATTGATTTCAAGTAATCTTGAAAGGCTTCTTTATCATTTAGATGAGGAAAAGGAAAAGTTAACAGCCTTATGTATGGAGCAGTTATCAGATGTGGGATTTTATAAAATAGACAAGGATATATTAGGAGACTTTTATGCTGGATATTCTAGTGAAGAAGAAGTAGCAGATACTATAAAGAAGGTATATAAGAGATTTAATTATTTATTAGATACTCATACAGCAGTAGCCTATAATGTAAGTGAAAAGTATAAAAAAGAATATAAGGAAGAAGATATAAAAACAATTATTATTTCTACTGCAAGCCCTTATAAATTCCCGGCCTCTGTTGCTTCCTCAATAGGTCTTGATATAAGAGATAGAGATGAATTTGAACTTATAGATATTTTATCTAAAGAGACTAATATAGCTATTCCTAAGGCTATAAAAAATCTTAAGGAGAAAAAAATAATTCATAATCATAATTGCAATAAGGAAGATATGAGAAGAATGATAGAAAAGTTTTTAAAAGTAGGTGGGAATAATGATTAAAATAAGAGTTCCAGCTACTAGTGCAAATTTAGGCCCTGGCTTTGATGCCGTAGGTATTGCATTGAATTTATATAATACTTTTACTTTTGAAGAGCTTCCTGAAGGCTTAGAAATTGTAGGTTGTGATGATTTTAATGATGAAAATAATTTAGTTTATTTGTCCATGAAAAAAACCCTTTCTAAAATAGATTATGAGATAAAGGGAATTAAAATAACAATGGAAACTAATATTCCTGTTTCCAGGGGGCTTGGAAGTAGTGCAGCCTGCATAGTAGCAGGTATATTAGGAGCTAATGAGCTGGTGGGAAGACCTTTATCAAAGTATGATTTATTAAAGATTGCAACAGAGATAGAGGGACATCCTGATAATGTTGCACCAGCATTGCTTGGAGGTTTGGTAGCCTCAGTAGTAGATAGAGAAAATGTATTTTATAATAAAATACACGTAGCTAAGGGAATTAAATTTATCGCATTAATTCCTGAATTTACTCTATCTACTAGAGAGGCCAGAGGGGTTTTGCCGAGGGAAATATCTTTTAGAGATGCAGTATTTAATGTAGGTAGATTATCTTTATTAATTTCATCTCTTTCTAATGGGAAATTTGAATTATTAAAATACGGTGTAGAAGACAGGCTTCATCAAAATTATAGAAGTAAACTTATACCTGATTTTGATAAAATAAAGAATATCTGTGATAATAACAAGTCTTTGGGAACTTTCATAAGCGGAGCAGGTCCAACTATTATAACTATTATAGATGAAAAAAATAAAGAATTTATATCTAATCTGAGAAAGGAATTAACTTCATTAAGTAATGATTGGTTAGTTAAGGAACTTGATATAGATTTAGAGGGAGCAGTTGTATTAGGACAAGAATAAAATAATAGATTAATAAAGGGCTGTCGTAAGGTTAATTGACTTATAAGGCGACAGCCTTTACTTTATTAGATTATAATTTTTTATTTTATCAAATAATATCTTAAACCAATATGTATAAGCTTCAGGATTTTTTTCTATATCTCTTTTAAGCTCTTCTATATTAACCCATTTATAATCTTCAACTTCATCTTTATTAGGAATAACATTACCATTGTATTTTCCAATAAAAACATGGTCAAATTCATGTTCAAAAAGTCCATCCTCAAATTCTACTTTATAAACAAAGCTGAAAGCCTCTTTAAGTTCGCAAATAAACCCCATTTCCTCCTTAAGTCTCCTATAAATTGCATCTTTTAATTTTTCACCAAACCTTGGGTGGCTGCAGCAGGTATTAGTCCAAAGTCTGGGAGAATGATATTTATTTAAAGCTCTTTTTTGTAGTAATAATTCATTATTAGAATTAAAGATTAATATAGAAAAGGCTCTATGTAAAATTCCATTATGATGAGCTTCCATTTTTTCGATAGGGCCTATTTCCTTATCCTCTTTATTTACAGCAGTTATAATTTCAGACACCTGTTTCACTCCTATTATAATTTATTAAATGTATGGAAAACTATAAGATCGTTTTAATATAATCAATTAATAAATTATTAATTGATTGTAATACTTATAAATATATTATATATAATAAATTATAAAATAAACCTTTATTAAAAATGTAGAGGAGATATGTTATGAAGAAAATAATTAGTATTATATTATTAGTCTTAATGATATTTATAGGATGTGAGAAGAAAATAGAAAAATCTATTGAAGTAGTAAGCAGAGAATATAGGGCAATATGGAGTGAAGATTATAATTTTGACACACCGATATTAATTGATAATTTATCTGACTTGAAAAATTTTATTGAAGAACATCCAGAGCAGTTTGCTAATGAGAATAAATTTTTAGAGGACTATAATGAAGAATTTTTTAAAAGTAAGTTAATATATATTTTTATAAAAAGTGAAAGCAGTGGTTCAAATAATATTAGTGCAAAGGGAGTTAAAATAGAGGGAGATAAATTAACTCTTATTATTAATAGGGAAGTTTCTGAAATTGGAACAGCTGATATGGCAGCTTGGATTTGCTTATTTGAAGTTAATAGAAGCGATATAAAGGATATAAAGACTGTAGGTTATGAAATAATAGAAAAAAATTAACTAGGCAGTATTGACAGTTAAATTAGTTGTTAATATAATACAAGTGACTATAATAATAAAATTTTAAGAAAGGGCAAGGTATTTGCAGAAATGAGAATGTAATCCACTATTAATAATTATTTAAAATTGAAATTTTAATAAGGTCTTAAGAGGGGCTTTATTGTTTCGCATTTTATTTAATTTGGAAGTGGATAGTATTTTTATAACTGTAGATAGTTTGTCATATTTTTATATTTATAGTCTATATAATTCTTATTGTGTATACTAGTTTTATGCATAATAGGCTTTCATTTGATATATAAAATTTGACATATAGATATATAGTTAGAATGCTATCCTCTCCAAATTAGAAGGAGGGGATTTTTTGTTATTAATTGAAGCAAATAATATAAAAAAGAGTTTTGCAGATAGACTAATATTAGATGTTGAAAGTTTAAAAATTTATTCTGAAGATAGAATAGGAATTGTAGGTGTAAATGGAGTTGGTAAAACCACACTAATTAATATTCTTTCTAAAAGGTTAGAAGCTGATGAAGGATATGTTAAGATATATAGCAATTATTCTTATATATCCCAATTAGAAGGACCGGAGTGTTTAAAAATAAGTAAAGAAATGGCTTCTAAATTTAATATAAGAGATACTTGGTATGACAATATGAGTGGGGGAGAAAAGACTAGATTTAAGCTTGCACAAGCATTAAGTGAAAATAGTCCGTTAGTATTTGCTGATGAACCAACAAGTAATATTGATATTGAAGGTATTGAGCTATTAGAAAGAAGCTTTCAAGAGTATAAGGGAGCTTTGGTTCTTATATCTCATGATAGAAGCTTTTTAGATAAGCTATGTAATAAGATTATAGAATTAGAAGGTGGAAAAATAAAAATATATAAGGGAAACTATAGTGATTATATTGAGCAAAAAGCTAAGGCAAGGGAAAGAGCTAAATTTGAGTATGAGGAATATATAAAAGAAAAAAAGAGGCTTCAGCAAGTAATTATAGATACTAAGCAAAAAATAAAAAGTATGAGGAAAACTCCAAAAAGAATGGGAAATTCGGAAGCTAGACTTCATAAGATGGGAAACCAAAAAGCAAAGGCAAATCTTGATAAGAATGTAAAGGCTGTTGAAAAAAGAATAGAACATCTTGAATCTAAGGAAAAGCCAAAGGAACAAGAGTTAATTAAATTAGATATTAAGGAATCAAACAAGCTTTTTAGCAAAATAGTAATAGAAGGAAAAAATATATCTAAAAGGTTTGGAGATAAAGTAATATTCAATGATACTGAATTTAGTATATTTAATGGTTCAAAGGTTGCTCTTATTGGTCCTAATGGCTGTGGTAAAAGTACTTTAATAAAAATGATAATGAATAATGAGGATTTTATAAATCTTTCAAAGGGAGCTAAGATAGGTTATTTTAGTCAAGATATGAGCATTTTAAATGATGATTTAACTATAATAGAAAATGTAATGGAAGAAAGTATTTATGATGAAACCTTTGCTAGAATACTTTTAGCTGGCTTATTTATAAAAAAAGAAGATATCTATAAAAAAGTAGGAGTATTAAGTGGGGGAGAGAAGGTTAAGGTATCCTTTGCGAAAATGCTGCTTAAGGACATAAACCTTCTTATCCTAGATGAACCTACAAATTACATTGATATAAATTCTCTTGAAGTGGTAGAAAAGGTTCTTAAGGATTATGAAGGAACAATATTATTTGTTTCCCATGATAGAAGGTTTATAGAAGCTGTTGCCGATACTATAATGACTATAGAAAATCATAAGATTAATATTTTTAGAGGAAACTATAAAGAATATCTAGCAAGTAAAAGGAAGGTCAAAAAAGATTCGAAGCAGGATATAAAAAATCAAATCTTCATATTACAAAATAGAATTACAGAAGTTATAGGAAGATTATCAATACCATCAAAAAATGATAATTTAGAAGAGTTAGATAAAGAATATAAAGAATTGCTTGCTAAATTGAAAGAATTAAAAAGTAAAGTGTAGAAGATAATTTTAAGGGAACAATAGTATATTTAATCTATTGCTCCCTTTATTTTTTAATACTAGGTATATTTTGTTAATAAAAATTAGAGTTTAAAATATAGGTAAGATTATATCTTAAATAATTTTATATTATTTTTAAAATCTATATTTTTATGTGAACATTTTAAATTGAAAATAATAAAAATTCTTTATATAGAGTAGCCTTAAGTATGCTTTCAGAAAAAGAAGACATAGAAGATGCAATTCAAAATACAATAATAAAGTCATATGAAGGAATAATTTATTTAAGGAAAAATGAATTCTTTAAAACATGGCTTATAAGAATATTGATAAATGAATGCAAACGCATAATTAAGAACAATAAGAGGACTATTCCTATAGAGGAAGTTAATTATAATGTGGGAGTTTCAGATAACTATAATAATCTTGAACTTACAAATGCAGTAAACTTACTTGAAAAAGATTTAAAAGTCGTTACTACCTTATTCTACTTTGAAGATATACCACAAAAGGAAATAGCTAAACTTTTAAATATTCCAGAAGGAACTGTAAGGTCTAGATTATCTAGAGCAAGAAAAAGATTATATGAAATTCTTAAAGAAAGGTAGGTATATATTGTGGATAATGATTTATTATTTGATGACGTTTTAAAAGAAAAAGCAAGAAACGAAAATTTAAAATTACCTAAAGAAATAGATTTAAAAATAAAAGAAACTATCTCAAATTTACCAGACAGAAAAAAGTCTAAAAAAAGATTTGCTAAAAGGGCTGGTATAGCTGCAGCAATAGCATTAATTACAATAACTACCTTAAGTGCTGCCTTTCCAGCTTATGCTAGAAACCTACCAATAATAGGCTCAGTATTTGATTTTCTAAGTGAAAAAAATATTATTTACAGAGATTATGTAGAATATAGTTCAGATTTAAATCTATCCAAGGTTTCTAATGGAGTAAAAGTAACAATCAATGAAATAGTCTATGACGGAATTGATTTAAGTATTGCTTATACAGTTGAAAGTAAAGAAAAGATGAATAGCGAACCACATATAATGGATAAGAATATTAGAATAAATGGAAAAGAAGTTACTTTTGCATCCGGGGGTACAGGAAAGTTTATAGATGAAAATACTTATATAGGGATAGATAGTTTTAGTGTAGATAGGAGCTATATTTCTAAGGAAATGAGAAAGAATTTTATTGGGGGAGATGTAGAAGTACCTGATAACTTTACAATGGATTTAGATATAAGTGAGTTTTCAAATGGGATATATGGAAAGTGGGATTTTAAGTTTAAGGTATCTAATGATAAGCTAGAAGGAAAGATAGTACAAATTGATACATCTATAGATTTATCAGAAATAAGGCCTAGTCTAGAAGTTACTGAAGTTATTTTTACACCAATTAATACTGTATTAAGAACAGTAGAGGATAATTCAAGTATAGATTTTATAGATAATTTTATTGTACTAGATGATAAAGGGAGATTACTAGAATTTAAGAGTAGTGAGGGAAATGGATCAACTAAATTAAATAAAACCTTTTTTGAACATACATTTAAAAATATCTATGAGGATACTAATTCCGTAACCTTTATTCCCGTTAAGTATAGAGAAGAGCTTTCACAAAATAACTATGATGAAAAAGAAGTATTGCTAAATAATTATGGTACCACTATTTTATCACAAGGAGAAATTGGAGAATATAAAGTGACGGAAGTAGAATTTTTAGAGGATAAGACCTTAATTCATTATGAATGCACGAACTTTCTGGCAACTAAATATCCATATAGCTTAAAAATAGTAGATAGTAAAGTCAAGGAATATAAGATTAGAAATTTTAAAGAAAAAGATGATGGAAGTTTTATAGGTGAAATAGGGGGTTTATCCAAGGAGGAACAATACAAACTAGTGGCTACAGATTTCGAAGATATATATGAGATAAGGGAAGATTTAAAGTTTACAATTGAAGTTAAATAGATTTGAGTATATATACAAAGTTATTTCAAGAAAAATCTAAGATGAAAAAGGGATAAAAACAAAATGATTTATAAACTCCAAAGGAGCTTATAAATCATTTTTTATAATTCAGCAAAGCTGAATTATTTCCTCAACTGTGCACTGTGAATTGTTAACTGTGAACTGTTTTTAGAATTCTGCAGTTCCAGTAGTTCTTGGGAATGGAATTACATCTCTTATATTGCTCATGCCAGTAATGTACATTATAAGTCTTTCGAAACCTAAACCAAATCCAGAATGTTTAGTTTCTCCATATTTTCTTAGTTCTAAGTACCACCAGTAATCTTCTTCTTTAAGACCTAATTCTGCCATTCTACTCTTTAATACATCTAATCTTTCTTCTCTTTGGCTTCCACCAATAAGTTCTCCTACTCCAGGAACTAGAAGATCCATTGCAGCAACTGTTTTTCCGTCATCATTAATTCTCATGTAGAAGGCCTTAATATCCTTTGGATAGTCAGTTACGAATACAGGCTTTTTAAAGTATTCTTCTGTTAAATATCTTTCATGTTCAGTTTGAAGATCTACACCCCATTCAACTGGGTATTCAAATTTCTTATCTGCCTTTTTCAATATTTCTATAGCATCTGTATAAGTAACTCTGCCAAAGTCAGAAGTCATAACATGATTTAATCTATCTAGGATTCCCTTATCAATAAATTGATTGAAGAAAGCCATTTCTTCAGGGCATTCAGTTAAAACATATTCTAATATATATTTAAGCATATCTTCAGCAAGTTCCATATCATCTTCTAGGTCAGCAAAAGCTATTTCAGGTTCTACCATCCAGAATTCTGCAGCATGTCTTGCAGTATTTGAATTTTCTGCTCTAAATGTTGGACCAAAAGTATAGATGTTTCTAAAGGCTAATGCATAGCATTCTCCATTTAATTGGCCTGATACTGTAAGATTTGCTTCCTTTCCAAAGAAATCTTCTTTATAGTTTATTTTTCCATCTTCAGTTCTTGGTACATTGTCAAGATCTAAAGTTGTAACTCTAAACATTTCTCCAGCACCTTCAGCATCACTTCCAGTTATGATTGGAGTGTTAGTGTAAACAAAGCCTCTTTCTTGGAAGAATTTGTGTATAGCATACGCTGCTACTGAACGAACTCTAAATACTGCAGAAAAAGCATTACTTCTTGGTCTTAAATGAGCTATTGTTCTTAAGTATTCAAAAGTATGTCTTTTCTTTTGAAGAGGATAATCTGAACTAGACATACCTTCAACAATTACTTCTTTTGCCTGAATTTCAAAAGGCTGTTTAGCTTGAGGTGTAGCAACTAAAGTACCTATTACTGATATTGATGAGCTTATAGGTAATTTTGAAATTTGAGCAAAGTTTGGCAGCTCATTTGAAATTACAATTTGAATGTTCTTAAAAAAGCTTCCGTCATTAACTTCAATAAAACCAAAGGCATTTGAAGCTCTTAAAGTTCTTATCCATCCAGAAATCTTTACTTCTTTATCTAAATATTCTTCTTGATTTCTATAAAGTGATTTAACCAAAACAACTTTATTCATGATTATTCCTCCTAAATAATATTATTAACAATTATATAATAAAAAAACCTTTCATCCCAAAACAAAGGGACGAAAGGATAAATTTCGCGGTACCACCCAAATTGCTATAAAAATAGCCACTCTACTGACATAATAATGTCATTTCAAAGATATCGGTTTGAAGCCGTCTAAGTCTACTAAAGTGATAAAAGCACTTGTTCGGTTAGATGCTCAGAGATGTTCTTCACTAATTGCTTCGTATAAGGCTCACACCATCCCTTACTCGCTTGAACTACCTCAAATTAGCTACTCTTCTCGTCATCGCATTTATTTATATTTATTTTGCGAGATTAATTTTGATTTTACACTAATTTACTAACATTTGCAACTTAAAATCATATTATAGTTACAGGAAATATTTTAGGGGGATTTTATGGGAAGGGAAGATTTTTTAGAAAAGAAGTTTATAGAGTTAAATGAATTGAAAGCAAGGCTAATAACATATCCGAAAGATTATAGAGAAAATATAATTGAAACAATTAAAAAAGTTTGTAATCAGATAGAAATATATTTAGAAAAATCAACTTTTGAAAGATATCATAAAATAAGTGAATTTATTAATTTGTCAAGGGAAGAGTTAAAGATATATGATGGAGAAGAGGGAAGGCCAGCCTATATTGTGGTGGATGGAATAGTATATGATGTAACAGAGTCAGAAGAATGGAAATATGCAAAATATTTAGGTGCAAGGGCTGGAAAGGATTATACAGAATTATTTAAGAAAGGTAAGGAAGAATGTATGCCTATGTTATCAAATTTTAAGGTTATTGGTGTAATTAAAGAAAACATGAAATAAAAGTGGAGCTGAATTATTCAGTTCCACTTTCATAAGAAGCAACTAAGGAATTTGGAAAATTAAGCATTTTTGTATCTTTAACAATTTTTTTATAATCATATTCTATTTCTCTAAATTTAACATCTATATTTTTATTTTCATCAATATTAAGAATTACATAAGTTATATTAGGCCTACCTATTTTAGGTTTACCAACACTGCCGGGATTTATAAATAGCTTGTCATTAAACTTTTTATAGGAAGGTATATGTGTATGACCACAAACAAGAACATCTTCTTTTAAATTTTCCATAATACTTTTAGTATTTTCTTTATCTTCATATAAGTATTCGTTTATTGCATTTGGACTTCCATGAGTAAATTTTATTTTAACTCCGTTTATATCGTAATCTAAAAAGGTTGGTAAGGTTGATAGATAGTATTTGTTTGAAGTTCTAACTTCATTAGAAGCCCATGGAAGAGCAAAGGAATTAACACTATTATTTCTTATAAAGGTGAAATCACCATCAACTACGGAGGCATCATAGTTGCCTTTTAAACAAGGTATGTCCCTTCTTTTAATTAAGGCTATAACTTCATTTGGATGAGGTCCGTATCCTACTAAATCTCCAAGACAAATAGTCATATCTACTTTTTGTAAGTCTATATCTTCAAAGGTTTTCATTAGTGCGTAAATATTTCCGTGTATATCCGAAATAACTGCTATTTTCATAGTTGGCCCTCCTAAAAATTTCTAATTAAGATTATACCATTTTAGTTATTTTATATAAATAATTTTATATTAGGAAATAGATATTATTTTTTTGTTGAGTTATATTAAGTATATAATCAATTTTAGGAGGAAAAAAATGAAGGAAAGTAGAATTAAAAAACTTTTGAGCTTGATGAAAGAACAAAAATTAGAGCAGATTATTGTAACTTCTTCACCTGATTTATTTTACTTAACAGGTAAATGGTTTTCTACAGGTGAAAGAATGATTGCTTTATATTTAAATATAGATGGAAATCATAAGTTTATAGTAAATAAATTGTTCCCGATATATGAAGATTTAGGGGTTGATATTATTTGGTATTCAGATAAAGAAGATCCAATAAAGTTACTATCAACAGTTGTGGACAAAACTAAAGTTTTAGGTGTGGATAAAACATGGCCAGCACATTTTCTAATTAGATTAATGGATATTAAGGGAGCAAAAACTTTTGTTAATTCTTCTTTGATTTTAGATAGATTAAGAATGATAAAAGATGAAGAAGAAATTAATTTAATGAGGAAGTCCTCAGAGATAAATGATAAGGTAATGCTTGCTTTATGGGATAATTTAAAGGAAGGGAAAACAGAAAGATACTATAGTAATCTATTAAAGGAAATCTATGAAAGCTATGGTGTAAGTAAATTTTCCTTTGATCCAATAGTCGCAGTTTCACCCAATGGGGCAGATCCTCACCACGAATGTGATAATACTAAAATTACTAAAGGAAAGAGTATAGTTTTAGATATAGGCGGAGTTTATAATTACTATTGTTCAGATATGACAAGAACTGTATTCTTTGGAGAATATCCAAGTAAAAAACATGAAGAAATTTATAATACAGTAAAGGAAGCAAATCTTAGAGCTATAAGTAAGGTAAAGGAAGGAGTTAAATTTTCAGATATAGACAAGGCTGCTAGAAACTATATTGAGGAAGCAGGTTACGGAGAATACTTTACCCATAGAACAGGACATAGTATTGGAATAGAAGATCATGATTTTGGTGATGTTAGTTCTGTAAATCATGAGGAAGTTAAAGCAGGAATGATATTTTCTATTGAACCTGGAATTTACTTAAAAGATGATATTGGAGTTAGAATAGAAGATTTAGTACTTGTTACTAAGGATGGATGTGAGCTTTTAAATAAGGTTAGTAAGGAAATAACAATAATTAAGTAAAAAGTAATAGGTAATAAGAAAGAATGCTTTAGAAGCTGAAGGTTAGATTTTTACTAACTTTCAGCTTTATTGTATTTTGAATGGGGCTGTCGCACTAATAATTAGTGCACAGTCCCTTTTTGTGCAAAAAAATAAATCCTAGACTCCATGAGTTTAGGATTTATGATAAAATATTTTTATGCACAAAGAAAATATTTTACAAAAG
>Ga0134091_1000065_pt1 | contig 98353 bp, 103 predicted proteins | sample 2_5taG_FD_94451 | JGI IMG/M metagenome (GOLD analysis project Ga0134091, IMG submission 94451) | Switchgrass degrading microbial communities from high solid loading bioreactors in New Hampshire, USA - 2_5_20_6_A2 metaG | ecosystem: Engineered > Bioreactor > Semi-continuous > Anaerobic >...
AGAGTTTTCGCTGATGCAAAAGAGAAACATGGCATGCGATACACGAATCATCGAGGCTTAGCTCGAGTAACGAATTGGGTTAGGCTTAAGTTTGCTGCCATGAATCTGAAGAAGCTGGCGATGCGGGTATTCAGGGATTGCTTATCCCTTTCATTTTTCTTATGTTTAGTCATGAAAATGATCAAGGGTACTATTTCTAAGATGAAACAGTACCCTTGTTTTTCGACAGTCTGAAAAGGGCTTGCGAAAAGCCCTTTTTTACGTTTTTGCACTAAAACTCGCTTAATGGATCCTGGCACACAGCCACAACTAAGTCGACACAATTCTGTACATCATCCATATCAACCATTTCAGACGGTGAATGGACATAACGACAGGGAACAGAGATAGTACCAGATGGTACACCAGCTTTTGTTAGGTGAATTGCTCCGGCATCGGTACCACCGGACTCCAAGATTTCCAATTGATACGGAATATTATGCTGGGTCGCCAATCTGACGAGGAGGTCTTTTACTTTTGGATGAGTGATTATTGCTGAATCTTTAACCTTGATTGCTGCACCTTTACCTAAACTGACATCCATTCTGGGTGCCTTCGGTGTATCACCAGTAAGTGTCACATCAATGGCGATACCCAAATCAGGGTCGATGTGGTAGGCGGCTGTACGCGCACCACGCAACCCAACTTCTTCTTGGGTGCTGAATACGAAGTAGAGATCATGATCAGACTTTTCCAGTTTGTTGATAGCTTCGATGAGGACTGCACAACCAATGCGGTCGTCCATGCTTTTTGCGACAATGCGTTTGCCAAGATCTGCGAACTCGCGGTGGAAGATACCGAAATCACCTACTGAAACAAGTTTTTGCGCTTCATCTTTCGATGTAGCTCCGATGTCAATATACATCTTTTCAATGGACAAATCTTTCAGTTCACCTTTTTCTTTGCCAATAACGCCAATGGTGCCGTTGGCAAAACGTACGCGATTACCCAACATGGTTAATGGGTTAAGCCCTCCCACACTGCTGAAACGCAGAAATCCGTTTTCATCAATATGGATAACCACAACACCAATCTCATCGGCATGTGCAGAAAACATTATTTTCTTACCGTTACCTTTTTTGTGGGCAATGAGGTTACCCAAGGTATCCACATAACATTCGTCAACTTTATCTCTAACTAGATCAGCGATCTTGTTGGTTACCTCGGATTCAAAACCAGTCGGACCAAAGCTTTCTACCAATTCCTTGATGAGGTTCTTCATGTTAGATCTCTCCTTTTTCCACACAATGTAAGAATGCCTTAACCAGTTTCAATGCATTATCGTAGTCTGCTTTACTCATCACCGCAACTGGGGAGTGGATGTACCGGCAGGGAATGGAAATTGTGGCAACTCGCACTCCAGAACGGCTGGATTGAATTTTGCCTGCATCGGTTCCCCCAGCGGTATTGCGACGAATCTGCACAGGTATCTCGTTTTCAGAGGCGATTTGCAGCAGCTTGGCTACTAAACGGGGATCGGGAATTACCGAACTGTCCATAATGGTAATACATGGTCCCTTACCAACCGAAGTTGCATGCTTATGTTCTGGTGTTTCTGGCACATCTGATGCAGTGGTGCCTTCCAAAACTAAAGCTATGTCTGGTTGTATCCGATGCGCAGCTACCCCAGCTCCGCGTAAGCCTACTTCTTCCTGGACAGTAAACACTCCATAGAGAGGGAAATCATAACGATCATGCAGCAAATCAATGAGCAGCGAACAACCAACGCGGTCATCAAAGGCTTTGCCTTTGAACTTATCATTGCCAATCTCAGCAAATTTGGTAGAGAAATAAGCTAAGTCTCCGATTTTAACTAATTTCTCTGCTTCACTCTTACTCGAAACTCCAATGTCTATAAACATCTCGTTAATACTGATAGCTTTTTCCCGCTCTTCCGGTCGTTGTAGATGGATAGGTTTCGAACCGATTACACCAGGAACACGGTTTTTGCCAATTACTACCGTTTTAGCGACAAGAACACGGGGATCTATACCGCCAATGGGGTTGAATTTCAACAACCCTGAACTCTCAATGGCCATAATCATCAGCGCTACTTCATCCATGTGGGCAGCGATCATTACACGTGGTCCTTCTTGATTACCGCGCCTCAAAGTGATGAGGTTTCCGAGGGCATCCGTTGAGATTTCGTCGACTAAAGGTGTAACTTCATCTCGGATGAGGTTGCGTACTTCATCTTCTTGACCAGGACCGCCACAAGCTTCAGATAGTCTTTTTAAAAGCACATTAATCCCTCCACAAATTCCTGATCGATCTCAGAAATAAATTTAGCAAGTAAACGAGCTGTTTTCTGAATATCCTGATAGTCCAATGTCTCTACTGGAGTGTGCATGTATCTTAATGGTAGTGAGAGCAGGGCGGTGGGGATTCCATCTTGTGTAATCTGAATGGCAAAAGCATCTGTACCCCCAGGACGTGTTGCCGGCTCTAAACTATAACTGATATTCCACTCCTTGGCAGTGCTGACAAAACGTTCATAGATTTTGGGATGTACATGTGGCCCTAAAGCAATACCTGGTCCATTGCCAATTTTGATCGTTTGATACTCAGGAACTCCCGGCATATCGCCATGGCCTACGTCGATTGCTATACCGATATCAGGGGTGATACCATATGTACTAGTGGTTGCGCCACGAACGCCAACTTCTTCTTGTACTGTGGCTACAGCATAAACATCAACCGCGTGAGTGAGGTTTTGCAGTTCTTTAAAGCATTCCAACATAATGGCTACACAAGCGCGATCATCCATAGCTTTACCCGCTAACATGGAACCCTGGAGCTGCACTACCGATTGATTGATTGTCACTAAGTCGCCAACAGACACTAATTCCTGCACTTGTTCAGCATTGTCAAAGCCAATATCTATATATAAATCTTCCATTTTTACAGCTCTGCTTTGTGCATCTGCTGTCTGGCTGTGAGGTGGTTCAGCGCCAATGACTCCAAGCAGATTTTGTTTGCCGTGTACAACTACTTCTTGAGCTAATAAGACTCTCTGGTCAATCCCACCAATGGTGCTGAAACGTAAAAAGCCTTCCTTTTCAATTTTGGTTACGATCAAACCAATTTCATCCATATGGGCAGCTAGCATGACTTTGGGATTGACTGCTCCTGTATTACGGGTGGCTTTCTTTAACATAATTAAATTACCAAGTTTGTCGCGGCGGATTTCATCAGCCCAGGGACAATTCTGTTCAAGGTAATCAGCGACGTTGTGTTCGTATCCTGAAACACCTGATGCTTCCGATAGATTAATTAAAATCTTCTTTATATCCATCTTGATCTCACTCCTTTATCCTAATTAACTGGCTTAAGGATCATATTTTCTCTGTATGCGTCTGAGAATGTTCTGCTGGGTGTTGATTAGCTGCTCGCACTCAAGAATAGCTTGCTGTAAATCCTTATGTATTTTGGGATCGACTAGTGAGTATGATTCGGCAAAAACCCGTTTTTCTTCTGCCAGCCGATCTAACAGGCGCCAAATCAGATCTTTGGCTTCCAAATGCAGTTCCCCCCTTTAGCCACTAGTCTTTTTCATTATAGCATATTTTAACAATGTGAGGAGTCAAGATTGTTGATTAGCCTACAATTTGATATACTATCAGAGAAATTTTCTGCGGGAGTTGAGCAGAATGCAGGGAAAAGCAGCTTTAATACATTTAGTCAATCAAATTAAGCCACCTCCGCGGCCACGCATTGGCCTCGCTTTGTCAGGTGGTATTGCATATGGTATTGCCCATGTTGGTGTCTTGCGTTTTTTAGAGGAAATCGGCTTACCAGTGGACATCGTGGTAGGGACATCAGCTGGATCAGTGGTAGGGGCATTGTGGTCGAGCGGATTCTCCAGCGATGAAATGTACCACATTGCTAAAAACACTGACTGGCTGTTTCTAGCCAAACCAGCAGGCTTTAAAAGTGGGTTGCTGAACTCAGCAGGTATTGAAGCTTGGCTCAATCGGATTTTGGATAATAAAGAATTTAAGGACTTGGAGTGCAAGTTTGCAGCCACAGCTACCGATTTTAACACAGGCCAGTTAGTGGTTTTGAGTGAGGGTAGTGTCGCTGCAGCGGTTCGTATCAGCTGTAATCTGCCGAGTATTTATCAACCAGTCAAGTACGGGCAACAGCTGTTAGTTGATGGTGGACTGGTGCAAAACTTGCCAGCTCAAGTCTGTCGCAGTCTTGGTGCTGAGATAGTCATTGGTGTGGATCTGCATGGAGATTGGATTAACCAGAGAGTCCCGCGTACAGTCATTTTGTCACTAATCCATGCCATGAACATTCTGCAAAGGCAGCATGAGCTAGTTCAAATCCAATATGTCGATGTTTTGGTGCAGCCACAGATTGGCCATCTTAGCCCGTTTAATTTTAAAGCTGTAGATAAGTTTGTCGATTTGGGATATGCTGCCGCAGTCGCTGCAGGTGATCAACTTGCGAGTGTATTGCGTAAATATTGGGAGGAGAGAACTTGAATATTAGGAATGTAGCAATCATAGCACACGTGGATCATGGTAAAACCACATTAGTAGACGCATTTTTAAAACAGAGCGGGATTTTTCGCGCCAACCAGAACGTTCAGGAGCGTGTCCTTGACTCCAATGCTCTGGAAAGAGAACGCGGAATTACTATTTTAGCGAAAAACGTTGCCATTGATTATCTAGGTTATAAAATCAATATAGTTGATACACCAGGTCATGCCGATTTTGGTGGGGAAGTTGAGAGAATTCTGGGAATGGTAGAGGGAGCTTTATTGGTAGTAGATGCTGTAGAAGGGCCAATGCCCCAAACCCGTTTTGTCTTGCAGAAAGCCCTGTTAGCAGGATTGACACCGATACTAGTGGTGAACAAAGTCGACCGTCCTGCTGCTGAACCAGAGCGTGTGGTTGACCAGGTACTTGACTTATTCATTGCTCTTGGTGCTGATGAATCACAACTGGATTTTCCCGTTTATTACGCTTCTGCATTAGCTGGAGTCGCAGCCCCCAGTATGGCTGAGTATTCACAAGCGCGGGGAATCACTTCAATTTTAGATGGGATTATCCGTTATGTCCCTGAACCAGCTGGTGATGCTCAAAAGCCTTTGCAGCTGCTGGTATCAAACATTGATTATGACGACTATGTAGGAAGAATAGGGCTGGGCAGGATTAAAAATGGCACCATTCGGCATGGGCAAGAAGTGTGGATTACTCACAGCCAAAAATCGGAAATCAAACGGGCTAAAATCAGCCAGGTTTACACTTTTTCAGGCCTTAACCGTGTGGCAACTGCAGTTGCGAGTGCTGGGGACATTGTGGCGTTTAGCGGAATTGATGATATTGCTATTGGTGAAACGGTAAATGAAATTGAATATGCATTACCGCTGCCAGCTATCCAAGTGGATGAGCCAACGATTACCATGACTTTTCGCGTGAATGATGGGCCGTTTGCTGGCCAGGATGGACAATTCCTAACTTCGCGGCATCTACGTGAACGGCTTTGGCGCGCAGCACAACGAGATGTTGCTTTAAGGGTAAGCGAAACAGATTCTCCAGATGCTTTTCAGGTTTCTGGCAGAGGTGAACTGCACCTGAGTATTTTAATTGAAACTATGCGCAGAGAAGGTTATGAGTTTTGCGTGTCAAAACCAAAACCAATTTTGCGCATGGAAGCTGGGCAAGTGCTTGAACCTTACGAGCAGCTGATAATTGATGTTCCGGTGGACTATTTAGGTTCTGTGATGGAACTAGTTGGGCAGCGTAAGGGTGAACTGCAAAGTATGGTTCAAATGGGCACCCAAAGCATCAGAGTAGAGTTCTTGATCCCTGCCCGGGGGATTATTGGATTTCGTTCGATCTTCCTCACTGACACCAAAGGATATGGGATCATGTACCATTCGTTCTCTCATTATGGTCCTTTAGTTGAAGGAATCCCTGAGCGGATCAACGGCAGCCTGGTTGCTTGGGAAACAGGTATCGCCACAGCATATGCCCTGCAAACCGTCGAGGAAAGGGGTACATTGTTCATCGAACCAGGTACACCCGTGTATGAAGGCATGATTGTTGGTGAAAGAAACCGTCCAGATGATTTAGTAGTGAATGTGGCCAAGAAAAAGCATGTAACAAACATGCGGGCAGCAGGTTCTGATGATTTGATTAAACTTAGTCCTCCACGAAAGTTAAGCTTGGAAGCAGCTTTAGCGTACTTAGCTGCTGATGAGTACCTCGAAGTTACACCAAAGACATTTCGGTTGCGGAAAGCGGTTTTAAACCGGGCTGCACGGGAAAAGCTGCAGAAGAATACTATAAATACCACAAAATCGTCCACTTAAAAGGACGATTTTTGTGGTATTTTTTTAAAGGAAATGAATCGTTTTTAAAGAATACTAAAATAGATGTATAGATGTTACTTAGTAATTAACCAGAATGATTTTGCCTTGTTCTAACGAGTCCTGAACAGCAATGATGCGTTGATTGCTTGATCCACGAAAAGCAAGTGAAACATCTTTATATTGCAGCATAAATCGCCCATCAACTAACACGTCTATCTGCTGCAGCAGGGGGATTTTGTCTGGGCTGGAAATAAGCTCCTCATATGTATATCCAGTATAGCACCAAACAGATAATCCACGGTTGCGGCAGGCTTTAGCTAACTGAGTAAAACCAGGCACTTGTTCAAAGGGATCACCACCAGAGAAAGTAACTCCCTGAGCGTGGTAGTGGTCGATCATGTCCAGGATCTGTTCAACATTCATGAGTTTATTGGCGGTGAATGACTGTAGTTCCTGATTGAAACATCCAGGACAGTGATGGTGGCAGCCTTGAGCAAAAATGACAAAGCGTATTCCCGGGCCGTCAACTACTGATTCAGGAATTATACCACCAATGTTTAATGTAAGCATGGCTCATCACCTTCATTATTGTAGGTAGGATTATTATACAAAATGGATGTAATATTTGACAAGAGCCGGGGGGTGTGCTGTTAATCATCTGCAGAATTTTGCATTACGGTAAAAAAGTTGTATTTTCGGGAAGGGAAATTCAGATATACGGTTAATTTATATTACATGGATATTAATCTGGGAACGTGGCGAAATACGAGAGTAAAGGAGGTAAGGAAACATATAGCAAAGGGTTATTAAAAAAGGAGATGTTTGCTTAAACGTTTAACTATTACTTAAGCAAACTAGAGAGCTTCTGTTATTGGGATGAGAAAGGAGACTATCTCGAAAATGAGGGGAAACAGAAACAGAAAAACTGCAATTTTTGTTGTTATCCTTCTTGCTTCCGTTTTAGTATTTGGTATCATGACTGTACGCTCATTTGTTATGGCGCAGGAGGATACTAATGCAGTTTCCGAAAGTCAAACTGAAGTTATTATTGAACCAGTTGCAGAAAGTGCAGAATCAACTGATGCAGCTGAGTTGGCTGAAGCCGTGAGTGAATCTGAAGTGGAAGTAGTAGAGGAATTCAATGAAGATGCAGAATCTGATGAAATCGATCTAATAATCAACACTGATGTAGAGTCTGCAACATCACAGTTAACTGCTTATAAGCGGGCAATTACTTATCCAGAATTCTTAGCTCAGTTTGTAGAAATCAGAAGGCCAAATAAGGAAATAATCATCCCGGCCGACAGTTACTCTGACGCCACAACAGAGATTGAATTTTTGACTGACTATGCTGGTATGAGTGGAACTTCTGTTAAAACCGGCGAACGCGGTTATATTGAGTGGCAAGTTGAGGTTGAAGAAAGCGGTTTCTATAATCTCGAAATCACCTACTACCCTGTAGTAGGACGTAGTTCTTCTATTCAAAGAGCAGTTCTGATTAATGGAGCACAACCATTTGCAGAAGCCAAGTATATTACTTTCCCACGGACCTGGGGTGATGCAGGCCCTGTGGAAACCGACATTTACGGAAACCATTTAAGACCTAGACAAATAGAAAAGCCCATTTGGCAGTCAGTAGCTGTCAAAGATCCTTCGGGATATGAAAGTTCTCCGTTTTTATTTTACTTTAAGAAAGGTATCAATACTATTCGTTTGGAATCTGTGGCTGAAGGCATGATCATCAATTCATTAAGATTGTTCCAACATGATGATCCTCGTCCTTATGCTGAGGTAAAAGCAGAATACGATAGACTAGGTTACAAACCAACTTCTGGTATTATGATTAAAGTACAGGGCGAAGACTCAACATACCGTTCCAGCCCGACAATTATTCCGGAAAACGATGTCGGTGATCCGACAGTTGAACCGTACCACCCAGCGGAAATTAGAATGAACTCTATCGGTGGAACCCGGTGGAAAACTGTTGGTGATTGGGCAAGATGGGAGTTCACTGTTCCAGAAAGTGGCCTTTACATGATAGCGATTAAAGGTAAACAAGATCAGTTACGCGGTGTATATTCGTCACGGCGTTTATTGATTGATGGCAAAGTGCCATTCCTGGAAGCAGATGCAATTCGTTTCCCTTTTGATGACCGCTATAATATGATTCTCCCGACAACAGAAGATGGTGAGGTCGCGCTAGTTTATTTAGAAGCTGGCACCCATGAATTGACTCTGGAAGCAGTCTTGGGAGATATTGCGAAGATTATTCGCAAGACAGAGAATGCGCTTTACGATTTGAATACAATTTACCGGCGAATCATCATGATTACTTCAGGGCAACCAGACCCACTACGTAGTTATCAATTAGATCAGAGAATTCCTGGTTTGGTAGATGCTCTGCGGGAACAAGCGCAGGTTCTGAAAGATATATCGGCTGAGTTTGAGGCCTCTACTGGTCAAAAAGGCGGACATAACGCTTTACTGACAACATTTTCACGTCTATTGGAAGAGATGGCAGATAAGCCTTACAAGATACCAAGCTTGTTGAGTGAGTACCGTGATAATATTGGTTCATTAGGTACATGGATGAATCAGACCATGGAGCAGCCACTGCAGATCGACTTTATTGTCATTGCTTCTCCTGACCAAAAGCTGCCTAATGCTAAACCAACATTCTGGCAATCACTGAAACATGAGATCACAGCGTTTATTTCTTCATTTACCTATGACTACACACGCATTGGTGACAAAGGGCAGTTTAAAGATGAAGATAAGGTGCTGCGGGTATGGATTGGTTCTGGACGCGACCAAGCTTTGGTAATTAAGCAGATGATCGAAGATACCTTCACTCCGGAGACTGGTATTCCTGTTGATCTTGAATTGATTATGAGCATGGATGCCTTGTTGATTCCTTCGATCATTGCTGGAACTGCGCCTGATGTGGCTCTTGGTGCCTCAAATATGGATTTAGCATTCCGTAATGCGTTGGCTGATCTGACTCAATTTGATGATTTCGAAGAAGTATCGAAACGGTTTATGAAGAGTGCCTTCGTACCGTTTACCTTTAGAGATAAAATCTATGCTTTGCCTGAATCACAAGGTTTCCCAATGCTGTTCTATCGGAAAGATATCTTGGCAGAATTGGGCTTAGAAGTGCCGCAGACTTGGGAAGACGTTTATGCAATTATTCCTGAGCTGCAGAAAGAAAACATGGACTTCGGCTTAAGACCGAATATGGAAACCTATCAGATGTTCTTGTACCAACGGGGAATCCCGCTGTACAAAGAAGATGTAATTTCCACTAACTTAGATGCTGAAGCTGCAGTAGATGTATTCAATGAGCTCACCCAGTTGTATACATTGCATAATCTACTGTTGGATTACAATGATGCTAACCGGTTCCGTACTGGTGAGATGCCCTTGTTAATCGCTAACTATGGTTTGTATAACACCCTGTCAGTGTTTGCCCCTGAACTGCGTGGTGAATGGGGTATGACCTTAGTTCCTGGTACAGTGATGGAAGATGGGACAATCAATCGTACAGTACCTGTAGCAGGAACATCGGTTGCACCAGGTGCAGTAGCTGTACCAGCAGGTACCTCAGGTGCGGTAATTCTAGAGTCCTCCAAGAAGAAGGATCTGGCTTGGGAATTCCTCAAATGGTGGACATCAACAGAGACACAAGCGAGATTCGGCCGTGAGATGGAAAGTTTGATGGGTGCTGCTGCTCGTTATGCTACCGCAAATATTGAAGCTTTCAAACAGTTGCCATGGAACGTTGAGGACCGCGAAGTGCTGTTAGAGCAATGGCAATGGGTCGAAGGCGTGCCAGCTGTCCTTGGTGGATATTATGTAGGTCGGCAGTTTGACTGGTTGTTTAGAGCAGTAGTTATCAATAACGAGCCGATACGCGAATCAATCCTCGAGTATAACCGGGAGATAAATGAGGAGATTACTCGTAAACGTCAAGAGTTTGGCCTCGAGACTGACTACAACAAATTGGACCAAGAGTTGAAGGATCTATACTGGAGCCATTTCACTCACTTATACAGATTAGATTACTAAACTAACTGCCGGTATGCTGTGATTCTACTGCACATTGCGTGCAGTAGAATCACCTAAAAAATTTCCATGATTGGAGGGACTCGAGTGAGTTCTGTAGTATCACCACGTAGACAAATGGTCGGTCCTATGCCTCAAGTTAAGAAAGAAAGCTTATGGACTCGCATGAAAAAATCTTGGGTTTCATATGCATTTGTTGCACCATTTATGATACTTTTTTTAGTGTTTACCGTAGTTCCTGTTCTATTGTCCATTATTTTAAGTTTCACCTATTTTAATATGCTGGAATGGCCAAAGTGGATGGGTTGGAGCAACTATATTCGCTTGTTTTTAGGCGATAAGGTGTTCCTGATTGCCGTAAAGAATACACTATTGTTTGCGGTTATCACTGGACCTGTAAGCTACTTGATGTGTTTCCTCTTTGCATGGCTCATTAATGAACTGCAGCCAAAAGTACGGGCGTTTCTAACATTGCTGTTTTATGCTCCATCGATTTCAGGTAACGTTTATGTTATTTGGCAAATGTTGTTTAGTGGAGATACTTATGGTTACATCAATGCGCAGCTGTTAAACCTTGGCATTATTGACAGGCCAATTCAATGGTTGGTTGACCCGACCTGGATGATGCCAATTGTTATTGTTGTATCTCTGTGGATGAGCTTGGGTACAACATTCTTGGTATTTATTGCTGGTTTACAAGGTATCAGCGCATCCTTGTATGAAGCTGGCGCTATTGATGGAATTAAGAACAGGTGGCAGGAACTGTGGTACTTGACGATTCCAGCCATGCGCAATTATTTAATGTTTGGTGCGATTATGAGTATTACCAGCTCGTTCGCTGCAGCTGGACAGATTCAAGCTTTAACTGGGCCTACTCCTACAGACTGGGCGACTTGGACTGTCATGCAGCACTTACTTGACTATGGAAACACCCGGTATGAAATGGGATATGCTTCAGCTATCTCAGTGTTCTTGTTTGTGGTAATGGTTGGATCGCAAAAACTAGTTCAGCGTGCGCTGAGCCGGGTTGGAAATTAGGAGGGAGTTCCAGTGGCTTTCAGAATCAGAAAGAAAAGGTTGTCACGGTCGACTGGCGGCGATATAGTAATATTCTTCTTCTTAGCATTAGGTGCAGCTTTTATGGCTCTGCCGATGGTTTATACTATCAGCCAAGCTTTTAAACCTCTTAATGAATTGTGGTTGTTCCCACCACAATTTTGGGTAAGAAATCCTACTTTGGCTAACTTTAATGATTTGTTCGTGTTGATGGGCAAATCATGGGTACCAATTACCAGATATTTGTTTAACTCTCTATTTATTGTTATCTTTGGTATGTTGGGTAACGTAATTACCGGTTCGTTAGCAGCCTATGCTCTATCTAAACACAAGTTCCCAGGCAGAGATATCATCAATGAGATTATTGTGTTGTCACTGATGTTTACTCCTGCGGTAACATCTATTCCTAACTATTTGACAATTTCATGGTTAGGATGGGTGAACACTTATTGGGCAGTTGTTATACCGCAATGGCAATGGACATTGGGTTTGTATCTGATGAGGAACTTTATCACAGCGATGGTACATGATTCGCTGTTGGAAGCAGCGCGCATTGACGGTGCGAGCGAATTGCGTATTTATGCCCAAATTGTCATGCCGATGGTTAAACCTGCATGGTTGACACTGATCATTCTGGTGTTCCAAAACTTATGGAGAGAAACTGGAAGCATGTTTATTTACGCAGAGCAATTAAAGACATTGCCTTACGCGTTGAGCCAAATTGCTTCTGGTGGTATTGCTCGTGCTGGTGTATCTGCCGCAATTACTTTGATTATGATGATGGTACCGATTATCGTGTTTGTGTTCAATCAAAGCAAGATTGTGGAGACAATGGGAACATCCGGAATGGGTGGCGAATAAGATATAAAAAAGCTGTTTGCCAAACTGGCAAACAGCTTTCTTTTTAGTATTTGAAGAAAGTATGCCCGTCAATTATAGCTGTGATTGGATGTGAACGTACCCATTTATCGCGTGTCTTCGTAGGATTGTAAAAACCTGTTGCACCATTGCTGGGATCTTCACCAGCTAAAGCGCGATAAGCTGCCTGGTAATCTTGGACACGTGGAGCAAGCTTGATACGACCATCAGCAACTGGTGAGTATTGATATCTACCACTGATTCGCTGATAAACTACTCCAGAAATAGTCTCTGGGTATCGTGGGCTTTTAACTCGATTGAGAATAGTCGCAGCAACTGCTATTTTGCCCACCTCTGATTCACCTTCGGCTTCTGCACGAGTTATTTTAGCTAATACATCAATTTCTTGTTGAGCAAAAATTGGATCAACTGTAAAATTAAAACGATTGAACCCATTTTCAATACAAACAGCAGCAGTGAATGGCTGGCGATATGGGCCTTCGATTATAACTGTTTGTACTCCTGGAGAGACATTGCTTATACTATACTTCCCATTATTGATGGGTGCAGTGATACCCGCAATCGATATTGTTCCTTGAGTTAATGGTAGACCAGATTCAGCTGCTGTGACAATACCACTGACAGAACAGCCATCCTGAGAAAAAGATATATTTAAGGTGAGACTGTTCACCTGAGCCGCATAGGTAATTGATGTGAAGCCAAAGATACAGAGTGTTAGCAGGATTATATAGTGTGATAATCTACTGTGCTTCATATTTTTACCTCCTCGCATTCACAAATATTAGTTTTGCGGGCATAAATGAGGATAACATGAGCTAAACAGGGAAGTCAAAGGAAATCTTCTCCTTTTTTGGTTTCAGAGGATATTGCGAAAAAAGCATTTCTATGCTATCGTATTATATAACAATAACCACAAAACATTATTTATTTAAATGGAGTGATGGACTTATATGGATTCTGGCACGTGGTTGTTGCGTGTGCTCTGGCGATTTCCCCAATTACCTAAGAAAAAGATCAAATTGTTCATCAGACTAGGTGATTACTTTTCAGCCAAAGGGAAGCACGAAACTGCCAACTTCTGTTATCAGCAAGTTGCTGAGTTAGCTGATCAGATCGGCGCAATCTATTACATTAAAAAGCTAAATCAGAAGAACCAAAAGTTGGACGACTATTCGCTTTAAAGTGAAGCGCTATTAAGCGTCTTCATTTTAGCGCATGATTGTGCACAAATTCACAATGTAAAGGGAGTTTCTGATAATGAAATTAGAAGCTAGCGCAAGAAGGTTTCAATTATTGGCAGATCCCATTAGGCTGCAAATCCTCTGTTTATTACAGCAGCAGGAGTACTGTGTCAATGATATCTGCCAAGCATTGAACTTAAGCCAGCCAAAGGTATCATATCACTTGAAGATTATGCTCGAAGCAGGATTGATTAAACGGCGGGTAGTAGGAACATGGTGCTATTACCGGTTGTGCACAGACATTGGTGATTGGATAAAACATGAATGTGACGCTTTATTTAAAGAAAGAGCTGCTGTAGGCAGTTGATTGCCATCAGCAGCTCTTGTTTTACTTTATTTATTATGATAGATTCGCTCAGCGTATTCTGATTTTTTTCCTGCTGCGAAGCGATGCAAATATGACAAATACCCTGTGACACGTCTAACACGGTTGATATAGGGACTGCCGCAAACAGGGCAATTTTCTCCTATGATACCGCTGAAAGCGCAGTTTTCACATTCATCAATCGGGAAATTGACTCCAGCATATCCCATATCTGCTTGCGCCATCCACCGGTGAATCTGTTCCAGAGCTTGTGGATTGTGATGGAGTGGAGCATCAACCTCAATATATGAAATATGACCAGCGTCATGATATTTATGAAATGGCCCTTCCAGTTCAATTTTTTCCCGAATAGAGATTGGGAAGTAGACTGGAACATGGAACGAGTTGGTATAGAAGTCGCGATCAGTTACTCCAGCAATGATACCATAACGTTGGCGATCTAAATTCACAAATCTTCCGGAAAGACCTTCGGCAGGAGTAGCATAGCATGTAACATTAAGGTTATAGCGATTACCCATGTCTTCACAGTATTCCCTCAAACGTGTGACGATAGCTATTCCTAATTGATAAGCATTTGAATTCTCACCGTGATGTTTGCCTGTTAGAACAGTAAGGCACTCTGCTAGACCAATATAACCAATTGATAACGTTCCATGCTTGATTGCTTCGGCAATGCTATCGTTTTCATTCAAGTTTTCTGAGCCCATATACAACTTTTGACCCATAGTAAAAGGCAGATCCTTGACCTTGAGTTTGCAAAGGATATTGAAGCGATGGATAAGTTGTTCTTCAGCTAGGTGAAGGATTTGGTCAAGTTTGTCCCAAAAACTCCTGAGATTTTTGTGATACAGACTGCCCTCAGATTCGATCGCTATGCGCACCAGATTTATACTAACCGGAGCAAGATTGCCGCGACCTTCAGAAATAGCTTGTCCGTGCCGATTGGCAATCACACGCGAACGACAGCCCATGTAAGCCACAGCATCACCGTAAGGAGCATTAAAAGATGAGTCCATGAATGAAAAAGTTGGATTCATCCGGCGTCCAGCTACTTTTAACGCTAGTTGATATAGATCATAATGCGGATCTTCCGGATGGAAGTTAACCCCAGCTTTAAGCCTAAAGACAACATTCGGAAAAATCGGTGTTTCACCACGGCCAAGGCCAGCATTAAATGCTAAAAGGAATTGGGTGTCAAGCATTTTTTCCCGATGATTGCGGGGACACCCCAGGTTGAGTGTAGAGAAAGGTACTTGTGAACCTGCGCGAGAATGCATCGTGTTAAGATTGTGGACCAGCGCTTCACAAGCTTGGTAGGTTTCTTGCTCCATACGATATTTAGCTTCACGTTGTTCAGAGCTCAATTCATCATCAGGGACAGCGGCCAGTATTTCATATTCTTCTGAGATAAACCGTGCAGCATCTTCAAAGCGTGGATCAGATTGACCACCAAACATATCATTTTGATTTGACTGTAAAATAATTGCTTCCTGAGCCAAGGCTGAACTTATACGCTTAGGACGTCGTAGCCAGCCATAACCAGTGCTAAAACCCTCGCGTTCCCAGATTTTTCTAAATGGAATCTGTAAACAGTTGATAGTCGTACCATAACTGTCTAGGTCATGAATGTGCAAATAACCACTACGGTGTGCATCAGCGATTTTTTCTGGTATAACTGCATCCAAATAGTATTCTTTAAAGGCCTCGCTGGCACCAAGCAGAAGCTTGGCAGAAAAATTGGAACCTACGTTGGCATTAGCTTCGATTCCGCGGTTGAGGTTCCAAACAATGTCTTCTAACTTTTTATGTAGTCCAGAAGTTGCACGACGCACACGACTGCGTTCTTGCCGGTATTTCACATAAGCATCAGCAAGTTCGTGATAACCAGATTGTCGTAGGCACATGATGACAATATCTTGGATGTTTTCTACATGTGGTTTAATATCATGGAATTTCTCCGCTAGTTGAGTTTCAACCAACTGGGTGACTTCATCAGCAATCTTTGGATCTTGTCCTATATGTACAGCTGCTTTAGCAATTGCATCACGAATCTTTGTCGGATCATAGGGAACTGTTCGGCCATCACGTTTGATAATTTCCTGAATCTGAGTTTGTTGTACAATCAATGGTATACTCACACAAAACTCCTCCTCGCCATACCTCTCATTTTACACTATAAACGGCTTGAACCAAAATGTCAAAACTTATATATTGCGTTATCACAAGAAAAATTATACTATATGTTGTGCTTACGGTGATTTACGACCTTTCTTCATAGATTTGGTAATTGCGGAAGATTCTTCCCCCCGAGACAGGCACGAAACAGGCGGGCGATACATACAATGAATAGTCGAAAGCTTACCAAGGCTGTGACGGGGGGTGACAGGATGTTTTCCTCATGGTCAACTCAGGCATTTGGTTGGATGTTTGAGGGAATTAGTTTCTTAGTATCATACTTAGCAAGCAATAACGTGTTTCCGAAGCCATTATCTGTCAGTGAAGAACAGGATCTATTAGAACGCATGCAGTCTGGTGACGAGGAAGCACGCAATACATTGATAGAGAGAAATCTACGCCTAGTGGCTCACATTGTCAAAAAGTTTGACAAAAAAGGGGAGGAAATGGAGGACCTAATATCAATTGGCACTATTGGACTAATCAAAGCTATTAATACCTATGATCCCAGTAAGCAAACCAGATTAGCTACTTATGCTGCCCGCTGTATTGAAAATGAAGTACTGATGCATTTACGCTCAACAAAGAAGCAAAGGCGAGAAGTAATGTTGTTCGATCCAATTGGATCTGACCGGGAAGGTAATGAGTTGAGTTTAATGGACATCTTTGGAACGGATGTTGATGATGTATTTGACCAGGTCGAGCTAGAAGTGGATCAAGCTAAACTAAAAGACAAACTGAAACTTCTCAGTAAGCGGGAAAAACAAGTACTGGAGCTGCGCTATGGCTTAGGATCCCATGAGCGCCAAACTCAACGGGAAATCAGCAAGAAAATGGGAATATCCCGTTCTTATGTATCGAGAATTGAAAAAAGAGCGTTGTCGAAGTTACAAGATAAGATGTGTTTGGATTAAAAGGGGGTTGCCCCCTTTTTTAGTTTAGGCTAATATGTAGTAGAATAAGAAAAAAGTGTCAGTAAGGAGTCTGTTCATGAGGCTACTGTTACCTAATAAGGTATACAATAAGGTTACCGATATCAATCTTACCGAGCTTAGACAATTAGGAATTACCGGGCTATTACTGGATCTAGACAATACTCTCGTCAAGTGGGACAGTGAGGAGATGGATCCGGAGTTTATGGTTTGGATTGAGCAGGTAAAAGCACTAGGTTTCAAACTTTGTCTTGTTTCCAATGGCAAACCACAGCGTGTTCAGCGTTTCGCACAGCTGTTCAATATTCCAGCTGTGATCAAGGCATTTAAACCAAAACGCACACCGTTTAGGCGCGCTCTTGAACTGCTCAAGCTTGATCGCAAACAAGTTGCGATGATTGGTGACCAATTATTTACCGATGTTTTAGGAGCTAATCGGCTGGGCATATACACCATTTTGATCAGTCCCCTGGGGAAAAATGAACTCAGGACAACCAAGTTTATGCGCAGACTAGAGCAGAGAATGTTGCGCCGGTTTGTAAATAAGGGTTTATTAAATCCAGAAATCATAAGTACGCGCAATGGAGGGACAAAATGAAACATCAGAAGCAGTGCTTAGGTTGCGGTGCGTATTTGCAGTCAGATGATCCGCACGCAGCAGGATACTTACCAGAACACTTGCTTGAGCAAGATGATGACGCCTTAATCTGTCAACGTTGTTATCGAATTAAACATTATGGGCAGAATGTGAAATTTGCACAGACAGTTGCTACTGATCAGGCAATTGTCAGCGGTTTGATGTGGGCACAAGGAATTATCCTAGTCGTCGACTTAATGGACTTTGAAGCAAGCATTCCTCTTGATTTTGCTTCAATGACTAGGGGTAAAAAGGTGATTGTGGCCGTCAACAAGACTGATTTATTGCCGTCCCGTACGCCGGTTGATGAAGCTGTGACTTGGGCAGCCAAACGCTTACGGTATTTGAAGATAGCGGCTGATGTTGTCGGTGTGAGCGGCGTTACAGGTTATGGTGTTGATCAACTCATTACCCGCCTAAATCAGGTACACGTTCAGCGTTGGTTGGTCATGGGTGCTACGAATGTTGGCAAGTCTTCTTTAATCAACCAGTTGCTAAAAGTTCATAATGCTGATGTACGTGTAATGCCCACAGTTGCGCGTTTTCCGGGAACTACTCTGGCATGCACTCGTTGGCAGTTCGGTGATTATGTACTCAGTGATTCACCTGGCTTTATTCCTGAAGGGAGACTAAGTGATTTTGTCTGCGAAGACTGTGTCCAAGCCCTTATTCCCTCCCATCGATTGCAAGTTGATTTGCACCATCTTCATAAAAATGGCGCGTTGGTTATACCTGGCTTGGCAGCTGTACGCCCATTGGATTTGGATACAGAAGAAGCTCTGCTTATTGGTTTTACCGCAGCAAAAGTTAGTTGGCAGCGAGCAAATGCAACTAAAATTAAGGATTGGCTCAAGCGCGGTTGTGGTCAATGCCGGTTTACTGAGTGGAATCAGCTCATTGTTACTGTTGATCCTAATAATGATCTTTATATTTATGGTTTAGGATGGGTGTCAGTGCGTAAACATCAAGTTAAATTAGAATTGACGATTCCCGCTGATGTTCATTATTGTACGCGGCCAAATCTAATTGGCAAAAAATCGGAATAGGTTGACTCCCTTCTGCTTATACTGTTGGCAGGAGGGATAATCATGGAATCGTTTCAATATCAGTTGAATATTCCCTATACAGACATAAACAGTATTGTAGCACTGGTTCGACATAAAATTACCCAACTTCGTCAAACTGATCCGAAACTGGCAGCCTATCAACTGGCTGATATAGGGATGAAAAAGACGCGCAGAGGTGTCAACATTACACTCTATTTTGCACCAAAAATGCTTCATAAATTAAGCAACTCCTAATTCGGGAGTTGTTTTTTTTGGCAGGAATTTCCTCAGATGATAGAGAAAATCTTATAACTGGATTCAAAGCAGATAGGTACGGTGATTATGCACAACAGGATTGTCCTGATTGGATTTATGGGTACGGGAAAGACTATAATTGGTCGCCAATTAGCTCGGCAGTTGGGATGGAGCTTTGCTGACACGGATTGGGAAGTAGAACGTTCCAGCGGTTTAACGATTCCAGCGATCTTCCATCAGTATGGTGAGCATTATTTTCGCGAATGCGAACGGAATGTTCTCGCTCAATTATTGCCGCAATCTCATCAAGTGTTAGCTACTGGTGGAGGAATTGTCACTGATCTTGAATCGTATCGCATGCTGCAGGAGAGTAAAGAATCAGGTGTGACAATCATATGGCTCACTGCTCGGCCAGAGGTGATTTACCAGCGTGTTGCCTGCACACCTACTAGGCCGTTATTACAAGTCCCAGATCCATTAGCAGAGATTATACGCCTGATGCAGGCAAGACATCAGTTATACGCTGCACTTGCCGATTATGTTGTTGATACATCTGAACAATCAGTAAACACTGTGGTGCAGTCGATTGACCGATTCTGGAAGAGTGGTGAATGGTAGTGAAAGAAATCTTGCTCGTAAATGGACCAAATCTCAATTTGTTGGGCGACCGTGAACCAGATGTTTATGGAGTGGTTGCTCTCGCTGAGATTGAACAGCAGGTAACCATAGCTGCTCAACGTCAAGGTTTCCAAGTTCGCTGCTTTCAGGCCAACGGAGAAGGCCAAATCATCGATTTCATTCAAAATCACCGTACAGCAGCAGGATTGATCATCAATCCTGGAGCATATACTCATTATTCTTATGCCATTCGCGACTGTATCCAGGCGGTAAAAATACCTGCGGTGGAGATACACTTGTCGAGAATATATCAACGTGAGCCTTTCCGGCATCATTCTGTGATTGCTCCAGTATGTATTGGGCAGATTAGTGGTTTTGGTGCCTTTGGTTATTTACTGGCTCTTCAGGGGTTAATAGATTATTTAGGCAGAGAGGAGAAATATAGTGTTAGAACAGATTCGTCAGAAGCTGCAGGAAAACAATTGTGATGTATTCATCACAAACAATCGGGTCAATCGCCGCTATCTTACAAAATTTACAGGTAGTGCTGGTTTAGTTTGGATTAGCGCAACAGATAATATCCTGATAACTGATTTTCGTTATACTGAGCAGGCTCAACAGCAAAGTCCGGATTGGCAGATAATCCAACAGGAACCTACATTAATTGAGACGATGCAAAGATTGGTTGATCAGCATCAGGTCAAACGCATCGCTTATGAAAGTGATCATGTTACTGTGGATCAACTCACCCAGTGGCAAGAAAAACTGCCTGTAGAGTTTGTTCCAACCAAGAATTGGGTTTTACAGCTGCGTATGATCAAAACCGAGGATGAAATTGCTAAGATTGCAAAAGCAGCATCTATCGCTGATCAAGCTTTGGCAGAGTTATTACCTAGAATTAAACCAGGAATGAAAGAAAAAGAATTAGCTTTCGAGTTAGAATTTACTATGCGCCGGCTTGGTGCAGAAGGTGTTTCTTTTGATCCGATCGTTGGTTCGGGACCACAGGGTGCATTACCCCATGCTGTCCCTGGTGACCGGGAGTTTCAGTATGGAGATTTTATTGTACTTGATTTTGGTTGTGTCTACGAAGGATACTGTTCTGACATGACACGTACCCTGCTTATGGGTCAACCTACAGAAAAGCATTTAGAAATCTATAACTTGGTACTGGAAGCACAGCTCAAGGCTTTAGCTGCAGTTAAGCCAGGAGTAACTGGCAAACAGGTTGACCAAATCGCACGTGATATCATTGCTGGTGCCGGTTATGGTGAATGTTTCGGTCATGGATTAGGGCACGGTGTAGGCTTAGAAATTCACGAAGATCCGCGCTTAAGCCAGTTTGGTGAAGACATTTTAGTTCCTGGCATGATTGTTACTGTAGAGCCAGGGGTGTATTTACCGGGCTGGGGCGGAGTACGGATTGAAGACTTAGTTGTGGTGACCGAAAATGGATGTAGAATCCTAACTGCTACACCTAAAGATTTATATATTATTGAATAGAGATTGAAAGGAAGGAAGATGTTATGATTTCAGTCAACGATTTACGTACAGGTTTAACTATTCAAATAGACGGCGAAGTTTATAGTGTGGTCGAGTTTTTACATGTAAAACCAGGTAAAGGTGCAGCTTTTGTCCGTACCAAACTGAAGAATGTAAAAACCGGAGCAGTAAGAGAAATGACTTTCAGAGCTGGCGAAAAAGTTGAGCGAGCTATTGTGGAAACCAAACAGATGCAGTTCATGTACAGTTCTGGCGATGAGTACTATTTCATGGACACTAATGATTACGAACAGATTAGTCTGTCCAAGGATGCACTGGGCGATGCCCCAAATTATCTCTTGGAAAATATGGTTATTGGTATTCAATTTTTTGAAGGATCCCCGATTGGTGTAGACCTGCCAACAACCGTTAACCTCAAAGTTGTGCAGACTGAACCAGGATTTAAGGGTGATACCGCTACTGGTGCCACAAAACCAGCTGTGTTGGAGACAGGAATTACAGTTCAAGTACCTTTGTTTGTCAACCAGGGTGATGTGGTAAAGATCGATACAAGGACCGGGGAATATCTGTCAAGAGCTTAAGGTTATACTATATTTTAGGAGGTGTAGTGGTTGTTGGACACAGTTAAAGAGAAAATTGCGTATTTACGGGGAATGTTGGATTCATCAAAGGAAATTGCCGGCACTGAACAGCTGAAAACCGTCTTGCTGCAAATGGTCGATATCCTGAATGACCTGGCTGATGATGTTGATGATCTCTATTATGGTCAGGAAGAATTAGAAGAGTACTTGGAAGCTATCGATGCAGATTTGGCCGACCTTGAAGAAGCAGCTGAAGATTATGATGATGAGGAATGTGATTGCCATGATCATGATTTGGAAATGGTAGAAATGGAATGTCCTCGTTGTCATAACACTGTAGCTTTTGAGGAAGATTTTCTTTACGATGATGACGTGACCATTACTTGTCCAGATTGTGGCGAGATTGTCTATGATAGTCAAGATTTGGAAGATGATGAGGAATCCATCGAGTCTGAGTAAGAAGTCCTAATTGCGATCAACCTTCTCTACATGGTAGAGAAGGTTTTTTATTTTTGTCATAACTTGTCCTGATCAAGCATATATTGGCAGTAAAACGAACAAGGAGAAATGGTCTATGACAAAAAGCTTGCTGCAGCAGCTAGCCCCCAATTTAAGGTCTCTGCTTAGTTTGGTTTCTAAGTGGGATCAGATTGAAGAAATCCGCTTGAGGGCCAATCAACCGGTAGTGATCAAAGAAAGAGCACAGGAATATGGCATTTGTCTTAAAGGGATTTGTCCAATCGATGACAGCTATCGTGTAACCAAAGAGGATATATCACGCACACTGGAAATAATGACTGCCAATTCTTGGTATGCATTGGAAGAAGAGATTCGCGCAGGCTACCTTACTCTTGCCGGTGGTCATCGTGTTGGCCTTAGTGGCAAAGCGGTAATGGATCAGGGAAAGGTAAAAACACTTAAACACATTAACGGCTTAAACATCCGTTTGGCACGAGAAGTAATAGGTGCTGCTGATCGTATTATGCCGTATATCTATCATAATAACCGAGTGGTTTCCACATTGATCATTTCACCGCCAGGTTGTGGAAAAACAACTCTTTTGCGTGATATCTGTCGGCAGTTGTCACTGCGGGGAGTTGATATTGTGGTTATTGATGAACGATCTGAAATTGCTGCCTGTTACAAAGGCATACCGCAATTAGATGTTGGGATACGCACCTATGTTATTGATGGTTGTCCGAAAGCAGCAGGGATCAGCATGGCCCTAAGGGGGCTGGCACCTCAAGTGATTGTTACTGATGAAATTGGTCATCCTGAGGATGGACTGGCTTTACAAGATGTGATCCGCGCTGGTGTGCAGGTAATTGCCTCATGTCATGGCCATGACTGGGACAGTGTGCGTAAGCGAAAATGGGCGAGTCAAGGTGACACTGCATTTAGTCAGGTAATCATCTTATCTCGCCGGAATGGACCCGGTACAGTTGAACAGGTTCTGAAATTGGATTAGCATGCATAAGTATAGGTACCACAAGGAGTGAAGGGAGATGCTGCGGTGGATTGGTGCATGTATCATTATCCTAGCATGTGGTATGGCAGGAGTGATAATGGCGAGAAGTTACACATTGCGCCCTAAGTACCTTCAAGACCTAGTAACTGCAGTCCAGCTTTTAGCTACAGAGATCAATTATACACGTACATCTCTACCGGATGCCTGCCTGAGCATTTCCAATCAGTTGACTGGGCCAGTAGCGCAATTTTTCAATGTTTTTGCAACGCAACTGCTTGAGCGTAATCTAACAGCTACAGAGGCATGGAGTCAGGCATTGCAGGTACTTGTTGATGCTGGTTTTCTTAAACAAGATGTGGAAAATCTCAGTCAGTTTGGCAATGTGTTAGGCCGCAGTGATGCCGAGGATCAGCTGAAGCACATTGCACTGCTGCAAAACAGGCTAGAAAGCACTAGCCGGCAGGCAGAACAAGAACGTGATAAGATGGTCCGATTGTGGAACTACCTCGGCTTTTGCGTAGGCGCCTTGGTAGTCTTGATGCTGATTTAAGAGGGGGTTAGCTATGGGTGATTTAACACCGATTTATCGGATTGCAGGGCTTGGTATATTGGTGGCAGTACTCAATATTTTTTTACATCAAGCCGGAAGACAAGAACAGGCACAAATGCTCAGTTTGGCAGGTGTAGTTATCGTTCTGCTCTGGTTGGTTCAGATGGTGTCCCGTTTGTTTGAGAGTGTTGAAGCAGTGTTCCGCTGGTAATAGGAGTGGTAATTGTGCTCTGGGTTCCCCTGATTACATGTTTGGCCATTGTGTTTGTGATAATTACAGCTGAACTGCGCAACATCAACAAGTCGTGGGCAGCTCTTAGTTCAGTTTCTTTCACTGTGGTTGTTATCCTAGTTTTACTACCGCAGCTAGCTCAAATTATTAGCACCATTCGAGATTTGTCCGCGCTGGCTGGTGTGAATTACCAGTATATAGTGCCAATTCTAAAAACATTAGGTGTTGTTTATATCACCACGTTTGGATCTGAGATCTGTCGAGATGCTGATGAAGACGCAATGGCCATGGCGGTAGAATTAGCAGGAAAAATTGTGATTCTGATAGTGGCACTTCCTATTATGCAAGCGATTCTCACTAGTGTGTTAGGAATTCTGGATTAAATAGGTGGGATTGGTCATCGTGAGGTATCAAGTGCGAACTATTATACTGGTTTTCGTGATGTTATTCAGCTGTCACAAGCTGGTGCTGGCTACTTCTAATGATATGGACATTTTGCAAAGTACTATCCGCGAACAGCTGATCGCACTTGATCTTGATCAACTAACTGATTTTGTGGAACGAGTTGATCCTGATTACAGGGAATATATTCCAGAATTAAACTGGCAGACTATCGTTGGTCAACAGCAGGGCAAATTCAACATTCTCACGCTGTTACAATCATTTGTTGTCAGATTGTTTAAAGAAGTTATAGTTAATGCAAAACTCATGCGCCAGTTATTAGTCATTGCCTTGCTTTCAGCGTTTTTTCGCCAGCTGGATATCGCCATAGAAACAAAAGGTCTAATTAACATTGCATTTATGGTTTGCTTTTTGGTTGTAGTGTTCGTAGGCCTGCAAAGTTTTCGGTCAGCTATAGCTATTGCTTATGCTAGTCTTGATGACATGGTTTCTTTTATGTATACTCTCTTACCTATAATGGCGACGTTGCTGGCATCAGTGGGCGGCATTAGTTCAGCAGCAATTTTTCACCCAATTTTGATGGCAGTTGTCAGTGGGATAGCCTTTTTAATTCGCACCGTTTTGTTTCCGTTATTGAACATTAATGCTGTAGTAGGTTTAGTTTCTCATTTGTCAGCTGATTTCCCACTTTCTAAGCTCAGCGGCTTACTCAAACATCTTTCTACCATGCTGCTGTCATTCGTTTTTACCATTTTCTTAGGGGTTTTAGCGGTGAGAGGGGCAATTGCACCTGTAGCTGATGGAGTTGCATTGCGTGCTGCCAAGTTTCTTACCAGCAATATCGTTCCGGTTATTGGTTCGATGTTTGCCAATGCTGTGGAGGTGGTGGTGGGTGGTTCATTACTGATTAAAAACACTATAGGTGTGTTCGGGATGATTCTCATCTTCTTTCTTGTAGGTTTACCGATAGTTAAGATATGGGCCATTGTTTTAATCTACCGAATTGTGGCTGCGCTGATTGAACCACTTTGTGATCCGCGTATTGGGAATGCTGTATCCAGTCTAGCCGGCGCTTTGACCTTGATTATGGTGTCTCTGGCAACAGTGGCTTTGATGTTCTTTCTGTCCATCACAATCTTAGTAGGCTTTGGCAACTTAGCTGCACTGATGAGGTGAGCATGATGGGTTATTGGCAGCAATGGCTGCGTTTGTTGGTGGGGCTGGTCATGGTTATTAGCCTATTTGACATGCTGTTACCTGAACATGATTTGAAAAAACTAGCTAAGCATGTTTTGGGATTGGTAATAATGCTCGCACTATTGCAGCCGCTATTGGCCATCATTTACGGGGATTGGGAGACTTTATGGGGGACAATATTGCCAACCGTTCCCGAGATTGATGTAGATTGGCAAGCAGCAGGAAATGCAGTATTTACTGCAGGGTTTCAACCGATGAAACGCGTGGTAAGCAGCAATGCTAACCAGCAAATTGAACAACTACTTCGCAGGCACAGCTTAATCAAGGATGCTCGTGTTGCTGTTTCCATTGCTGACACTGGTGAAGTCATTGGTGTCCATGCTGAGATCGTTCCATTTTTCGCTGCTGATTTATCACCATCAGAATGGCAAAATCTGCAGGAAGATGTGATAAAAATCATAGCTGATTATCTGCAGATTTCCGAGAGGTTGATCTTCGTAAATATCACTTGATTTGGGTATGAGGGGGAAGTAACCGTGTTAGAAAAGTTATCGGTATCTCAGCGAAAAATCCTCAATTGGCTAGCATTTTTGGTTATTGTCGGGATCGGGTTCATGTTAATTCAGCCACCTAAACGGGAACCAATCCAGGAGTATTCAACTGCTCAGTTGACGCGGCCTTCTGAGGTAAACCACAACAGTTACACTGATAAACTTGAGAAGCGGCTTGAGGAAGTCCTATCCCAAATCAGTGGTGTAGGGGCTGTTGAGGTAATGCTTACACTCGAACGCAGCGAGAAGATTATTATCGCTGAATCGATCACCAGTGAAATGCGCGAAGGAGAAACCCGTGTAACCAGGACTCCCGTGACCGTGCGTGCTGATGGTGGAGAGCAAGAGATACCCATTATTTTAGAAGAATATGAACCACAATTGCGTGGTGCATTGATCATCGCTGAAGGTGCAAGTGACCCATCTATAAGGTGGGAGATAATGCAGGCTGCGCAGACTGTCCTCCAGCTGCCGATGTACAAAATTGAAGTGCTGACAAAATCTAATGCAAAAGGTGGGAGGTAAAATGTACTACGTGATTTATGCTCGTAAAACTGTGATGTTGATGGTGGTGTTAGTGCTTATTGGTCTCACATTTTGGTTTGGATTCTTTGGTGACCATAAACAGGTTAGTATGCCTGATACTATGGACTTGTCGCAGAATACACAGGCTGATCATGATGAGGATATAATACCAGCGATTGCTCAAGCTCCGCGTATTGTTAGTGAACTAGAAAATAATGTTGTCGTCTCAGTTACTCCTGCTCCTACTAAATTTGTGGAGTATCGTATCGAACGAGAGAAGCAGCGGAGTCAGCAGCTCGAATATTTGGAAAAGATGTTGGAAACGCAATCATTATCCGATCAACAACGTTATGAACTGCAGAAAGAACTGTTAGTTTTACTGGATAATATTGCTAAAGAAACAGATTTGGAAAACCTCTTAAAAGCAAATGGCTACCTTGATGCAGTGGTACTCATTGAAAACAACTCAGTGACGGTTGTGGTTCCGGTGACCTTGACCGTACAAGAAGCAGAAATAATAGGTGAGCTGGTACATCGTATTACCAATGTCCGGTTGGATCGAATTACAATCATTGATGAGCTATCAAGAGGATAATGAATGGAACCAAGGTGCGCTACCTTGGTTTTTTTACTAAAAGGACATTAACTGGTGATGTCGAAAATAGTATTTATTTCCTGTAGCTGTTAAAACTAGTCTTAGGAGGGCTACTATGGAACTTAATGAGATTAAGGAATTGATAGCTCTTTTCAGTACAAGTAATATAGCAGAGTTAGAATTAGAGAATCGCAGTGTTAAGCTCCGGTTAGTGAAAGCATTTCCGGCAGCACCAGTTAAAGAGGTATCAGTACCTTTGGAACAAACTACTTTTGTTTCTCCCCAGCAAGTCCAGGTGCATGCTAGGGCCAATATTCGGGAGATCCTATCTCCCATGGTCGGTACGTTTTATCGGGCACCTGCACCTGACAGTGAGCCCTTTGTCGTAGTGGGATCAATCGTCGAAAAAGGGCAAGTACTCTGTATTATTGAAGCGATGAAAATCATGAACGAAATTGAAAGTGAGTATTCAGGCAGAGTGCTGCAAGTATTGGTGGAAAACGGACAGCCAGTAGAATATGGTCAACCATTGTTTTTGATCGAAGTGACAGAGTAAGGTGAGGGCCATGTTTCACAAGGTATTAGTAGCAAATCGTGGTGAGATAGCTCTGCGAGTGATTAGAGCTTGCCGCGAATTAGGCATTAAGACTGTAGCGATTTATTCAGAAGCTGACCGTGATTCTTTACATGTTCAGTATGCTGATGAAGCGATCTGTGTTGGGCCAGCGCCATCATACGCTAGTTATTTAAACATTCCCAATATCATTTCTGCTGCTCTGTTAAGTAAAGTAGATGCTGTTCATCCAGGCTATGGCTACTTGAGTGAGAGAGCTGATTTTGCTCAAATTTGCGAAGATTGCGGACTGATATTCATCGGTCCTTCGCCTGCTCAAATTGCTCAGATGGGTGATAAGGCGCATGCAAAAAAGACAATGGCTGCTGCTGGTGTACCTGTGTTGCCTGGAAGTGATGGTACAGTAAACAGTGAAGATGAGCTTTACCAGATCGCACAGAGAATTGGTTATCCGCTAATAATTAAAGCTTCGGCTGGCGGCGGAGGTAAAGGCATGCGTTTGGTACATAATAAGGATGAACTAATAAAGAACTATCGCTTAGCGCGTTCAGAAGCATATGCGGCCTTTGGCAGCGATCAGGTGTATGTAGAAAAGTACCTTTCTCAGCCTAGGCATATTGAAGTCCAGGTTCTAGGAGATCGCTATGGCAATGTTGTTCATTTTGGGGAACGGGAATGTTCTTTACAGCGTCGTCACCAAAAAATCTTAGAAGAGTCACCTTCTCCAGCAGTAGACGATGCACTGCGGGCTAAGTTAGGAGCTGCTGCGATTAATGGAGCGCGTGCGGTTAACTACATCAACGCAGGAACATTAGAGTTTTTACTTGATAGTGATGGTCAATTTTACTTTATGGAGATGAACACGCGTATCCAAGTTGAACACCCTGTGACTGAAATGGTTTACGGTATTGACCTCGTGAAAGCCCAAATTCAGATTGCCGCTGGAGCGGAACTGGAGTATAATCAGCCTGATATCACTCCAACAGCCCATGCAATAGAATGCCGTTTGAATGCAGAAGATCCTGATAGGAACTTTCAGCCATCGCCAGGTGTGATCACTAAACTGCATGTCCCTGGAGGAAATGGTGTACGCTGGGATAGTCATGTTTATCAAGGATATATCATTACACCGTATTATGATTCCCTTATTGGTAAGCTGATTACCTGGGGTCAAGATCGGGATGAAGCAATCGAACGTATGATTTCGGCTTTAGAGGAAATGCGGGTTGAAGGAATAGAACATAACATTAAGTTTCATCAGCGAGTCTTACAAAATCCCCAGTTCCGTGCTGGTGAATACTCTACCAAGTTGATTGTTCAGTTAGTTGCAGGCGAATGAATTGTCAAACATTACCTGCTTTGCTATAATAAGATACTGAGGAGGTGCCAGAATGGCTGAAGAACAAAGAACAAGTCTAGGTGAACTGAAGATTGCTAATGAAGTGGTTGGCATAATCGCTGGTTTAGCTGCTACTGAAGTTGAAGGCGTGGCTGGCATGAGCGGCGGGCTTGCTGGAGGTATCGCTGAGATGCTGGGGCGCAAAAACCTTTCTAAAGGGGTTAAAGTCGAAGTTGGTGAACACGAAGCAGCAGTTGATTTATATATAATTGTGAACTATGGTGTATCTATCCCTGAGGTGGCATCTAATATTCAAAAGAATGTCAAACAGGCGATTGAAGGTATGACCGGTCTTGATGTGGTAGAAGTCAATGTGCATGTCTTAGGAGTGAACTTCCCACAACAGACTGTTGAGGAACCTCAACCTGAACCGCCTCAACCGCGGGTGAAATAGATGTCTGTGTTGGATAAAATAATTCTCATCGTTGTGATAATTTTGTTGGCTGGGTTCAGTGTTGTAGTAGCGTTAACTGCATTTGGCTCGGATATCTTGATTGACTGGTTAAACATGGTACAGTCCACTCGAATTGACGGGTTGCTTTTAGTTGTAATCTTACTGTTACTCGTGATTTATCTTATATTATTATTGCTTGGTGAAGCGAAGACAGATCAGCGTTCGCTAACACGCCAAGCTGCTTTAGGTGAATTAAGGATTAGTGTAAATACAATTATTGATTTGGTTGCTGAGAATCTCAGCACTGTGGACGGAATCAAGGATGTGACGGTTACGGTTACAGAGGTTGATCCGCTGAAGATAGATTTGCATGTAAAGATTGCTCCAAATTTACACGTTCCACAGATAACCGAATCGATCCAGATGCAGTTGAGCGATTATTTGCGAAACACTATTGGTGTTCAACCTGAGGCGGTTAATGTTATCGTTACAGGTTTGCAAACACAACAGCGTCGTGTCCAGTAAGTTGATAGGGATTCTGCAATAAGTGGGGTGAGAAACTTTTGGGCAGACGAGTTGCTCGGCAAATCGCATTGCAGCTTTTATATCAAGTTGATCTTGCGCCAGGTCCTATCGATCATTCATGGCAACTGCTAACCGACCAAGCAAGCTTACAGTCTGCAGATCGGCAGTTTGCTCACTCCTTGATCACTGGTGTGCTTGATAATAAAGCGGACATTGATCAATTAATTGCTCGGTTTGCCAAAGATTGGTCCATTGAACGTATGTCCTGTGTTGATCGCAATATTCTCCGCATGGCTGTTTACGAGCTGAAATATCATACAGATATTCCTATCAAAGTAAGTGTGAATGAGGCAGTTGAACTGGCTAAAGTGTTTAGCGATGAACAAGCTGCTAGATTCATCAATGGAATCTTGGGTGCAATAGTTGATTATTTAGGGTGCGAAAAATGAGTAAAAGTTATTTTTTAGGAATAGATACCAGTAATTACACTACATCATTGGCGGTAATTGATGCCAATGGTCAGATTTCAGCCGATAGCCGACAATTACTGCCGGTAGAAGCCGGTGAAAAGGGTCTTCGTCAGTCGGAGGCCCTTTTTTGGCATATTAAAAATTTGCCAGACGTGGTTCAACGTTTAACCATGCAAGTTCCTGATCTTCATAGCCATTTGCGTGCTATTGCTGTCACCACGAGTCCACGTCCGGTCCTTGACTCTTATATGCCGGTATTTTTAGCAGGTACAAGTTTTGCCGAAGGTCTAGCTTCAATCTTGCAGGTTCCCTGTTTTTCATTGTCCCATCAGGAAAACCATCTTTGGGCAGGGTTGTTCACTGCTGGAAGGCCCAAGTTGAACGAGTTTTTGGCACTTCATTTGTCCGGTGGTACGACTGAACTGCTGCATGTGCGAATGACTGGGGATTACCATTTGCAGGTTGCCATTATAGGTGGAAGTATGGATCTGCATGCTGGCCAGTTTATCGACAGAGTTGGAGTAGCTATAGGTCTACCTTTTCCTGCTGGCCCACATCTCGAACGGTTAGCTTCATCCAGTCAGCAGGATCTAGTGATTCCTTCCTACCATCGCGAAGGGCAAATCAGTTTTGCGGGACAGGAAACAGCTGCATTACGCTTACTCCAACAGCATAATAAAGCTGATGTGGCTAGGGCTGTGCTGATGAACATTGCTAGGACCATCGCTAAAATGATTCGGTGGGCAGCGCAGAAAACAGGAATTACTAAAGTAGTACTAGTTGGTGGGGTGTGTGCGAATCAGTTGATTCGCGCTGAATTAACCGCACGATTGGATCAACTCCAGTTATATTTTGCTGATCCGCGTTTTTCTGTGGACAATGCCCTTGGCGCAGCGATCTTTGCTGGTTTATCTTATGGGCAGACAGCATTTTATAGTCATGTTTTCCCTTAGGAGCGCATAAGCTTTAGCAGCAAGGGGGGATGGCCATGTGGCTCAAGATATTAATTGGAGCAGTAGCAGGCTTAATTGTTGGCCACTGGGTAGAGCCAGGCTATGCAGTATGGGTACTCATTGGCATCATCGTTGGTGCATTATTAGATGTCTTGCTGCAAAAGCGATCTCAATCAACCAAAGAACAGCAATGACAATGCCGGGTATTTCCCGGCTTTCTTTTTGCTTCAGAATACAGGCAGGTTTTCACAAGATGAAAGAGAACTGTAAAAGGAGGAGGGATTAAATGATTCAGCCAGAAATTCTCAGTGTCAGTGAACTTACAAAAAGAATTAAAAACCGGCTGGAGCAACCAGAGTTTAGTGCAATTACTGTTGAAGGAGAGATCAGCAACTTTAAACACCATACATCCGGACATATGTACTTTACTCTAAAAGATGAATATAGCCGCATCAAGGCGGTGATGTTCCGCAGCCGTAACTGGAAAATGGATTTTCAGCCACAGAATGGCGCGACTGTAGTGGTTATTGGTTCATTGGGAGTATATGAACCAAATGGAGAGTATCAAATTTATGTAGAGCAAATGTTCCCTAAGGGAGTAGGGGTTTTACATATCCGTTTTGAAGAACTTAAGCAAAAACTTGCCGCTGAAGGGTTGTTTGATGCTGCACGGAAAAAGCCACTTCCTTTTTTGCCGCGTAAAATTGGTATTATTACTTCACCAACTGGTGCAGCAGTACGTGATTGTATCAGTGTAATCCGTAGACGTTTTCCGGTGATGGATTTACTGATTATTCCCGCTATTGTCCAGGGAGAGGATGGACCGCCAAGTGTAGTAGCAGCTTTAAAGAAAGCCGAAGACTTGGATTTAGATTTAGTGATTTTGGCCCGCGGTGGTGGTTCTATTGAAGAACTTTGGACATTCAATGATGAATCTGTGGCTCGAGCCATAGCTGATTGTCCATTGCCTGTGATTAGTGGAGTTGGCCATGAAACAGATTTTACTATCGCTGATTTTGTGGCAGACAGACGGGCACCGACACCTTCTGCTGCAGCAGAGATGGCTGTGCCTGATTACTATCAGTTGTGTGATTTAGTTAACCAATACGAATACCGCCTGCGTTCTGCTGTGGTAAGATTAGCAGCTCAAAAGCGGCAAACCTTGGCTTATTTGACTGAGCGCAGAGTGTTTTTACGTCCAAAGGATCGTGTTAATCAGGAACAACAGCGTATCGATGAACTCCTAAGCAAACTATCGACATTAACCACTCATCAAGTAACTTTAACGAAACAGTATTTGCAAACCCTGTCTGCCAAGTTGGAAAGTTTAAGTCCGTTGGCAGTTCTGGCCAGAGGATATGCTGTGTGCCAAAAAACTAACGCACAGATAATCACAGATCCAGACCAGGTAACCAAAGGGGAGCAGATCATTGTGCGTGTGCAGACAGGTCAGCTCTGGTGTGAAGTAGAGAAAGGGGAGAAATATCAAAATGGCTAAAAAACAAGATATATCCTTTGAAGCAGCCATCCAAGAACTGGAAAGTATTGTCAGACAGCTCGAGGAGGGTAACGTCAGCTTAGATGATTCACTCCGCTTATTTGAACAAGGGGTAAAATATGCACGGATATGTCGTACTAAATTGGAGCAGTACGAGGCGAAAATTGATATACTATTAGAAAAAGAGGGACAATCTGTGGTGGAACCCTTTGAACAGAAGGAGCCTGAAGAAGTATGAACTGTATGGAACAGCTCAAAACCAAGGCAGCGCTTGTTGAGAATGCATTGCAGCAGCTATTGCCTGATGTGACGGTAGCTCCAGGTACCATTCACCATGCAATGCGTTATTCGTGCCTTGGTGGTGGTAAACGTTTACGGGCAGTTTTGGCTATGGAAGCCTGTCGTGCAGTCGGCGGACGCCCTGAGGATGTTATTGACTTTGCTTGTGCTATCGAAATGATTCATGCTTACTCCCTCGTCCATGACGATTTACCGGCGATGGATAATGATGACTATCGGCGGGGCAAGTTAGCAAATCATAAAGTGTTCGGTGAGGGTATTGCGATTTTAACTGGAGATGCTTTGTTGACTTATGCATTTGAAGTATTGGCGAAGATGCAGCATTTAAACAGTGAACTGGTACTGCGTCTAATTCAGGAGGTAAGCAGTGCTTGTGGGTCTCAAGGGCTGATTGGTGGACAAGTTGTAGATCTTGAATCAGAAGGAAAAGCGGTAGACTTAAGCACCCTTGAATTTATCCACCGTAATAAAACTGGCAAGTTGTTTATGGCAGCCCTGAGAGGTGGTGCACTAATTGGCGGTGCAGATGAACAACAGTTAGCATTGATTACCGCATATGGTGAAAACTTTGGGTTGGCTTTTCAGATTACCGATGATATCCTTGATGTGGTTGGCAATGCTGTTAAGCTAGGCAAGGTAACTGGTTCTGACCAACGTCAGGCCAAATCAACATACGTGAGTATATTTGGGTTAGATGAAGCGCGACGTATGGCTCAAGAGTGTATCAGCAAATGTAAAAGCTATGCAGCGGCATTGTCCGTACACGAACACTGTTTAGGTGAAATAGCTGATTACGTGCTAGGACGTGAAAGCTGAGCCTATTGCGGTGGATTTAACATTATGTTATAATTGATGACAAAGATGGATGAATGACGCAGTATTCTAGTCATCAACGTCATCTCGAAGACGGGCCTAAAAATCCGTTTAAGGGCACATCGATGAAGTCTCTGGTGGTGGCCTCCTACGCCCAGTTGGGGGTTGCTACTGGGGGTTAAGATGGAAGGGCGATCTACAATGGCATGTAGGCGTTGACCCTTCCATCACGGAGACTCAAGTGCGTGGGTGTATGGGAGACTGTACATCTATGGCTTGAGATGAACCTATACTCGGTACATGACCATAGCCTATTTGTACTTAGTGCTGGGTATAGCGTAGCCTGCCTTGAGCAGAGTAGGAGGGATAGCACTAAACACATAAGGACCCTAGGCCAGGGTACTTATGGCTTGAAACCTACGCTGCAAAAGAGGCTAGAGATGAGCTGTTGATGTTGAGGAAAACTCCTAGACTGTTTCGGCAACGAAAGTGGATTGAGGATTACGGTGTGGACTAAGTGGTAATCTAGCCTCGTTATTGGCGACATAACGAAGAGATCGGAAAGGGGAAACCGCCGACTGCGGCGACGGGTCGGAAGATCTCTGGGAAAACCTACTAGACCTAAGCCACAATCTTTACTCAGTCCACTGTCATTCATCTCGTTTACATACTAGTCATAATGAGCTTATTAAGCATACCTGGGAAAGGATTTATATGAAAAGTAACACTAAGCGTAGTCTTCGGACAGGGCTTATCACTTTCATTATCTCTGTAACCATCAATGTAAGCAGTAACGCTGTATTAGCGGTTTCGCCATTATCAGCAAGCTTTGTGCTGCTTTTTTTTATTGTCTTCATTGGTATATTGTTTGATGTCTTGGGAACAGCAGCTGCTGCAGGCGATGAGATACCATTTCATGCCATGGCTTCAGATCGAGTACCTGGGGCAAAACAAAGTATCTGGCTGGTTCGTAATGCTGATAGGGTTGCATCATTCTGTAACGATATTGTCGGCGATATTGCAGGGACAATCAGTGGAGCTACTGCAGCAGCGATAGTCTTCAAACTTGTCTTACTGCAACCTAGCCTAAATGAAGCTATCCTGAATACGCTATTGATTGCTTTCGTAGCAGCTTTAACTGTTGGTGGCAAAGCTTTTGCTAAAAGCTTTGCTATGAATCATTCAACGGATATCCTTTATTTAGCTGGGAGAATCTTGTATGCTTTTGAAAAAATACGATTAAAAAGACATAAAACAGATAAAGCTAAAAAGCGAAAATAACATTATGAAAGGAGATTCCGCTACTTGCTTGAATCGATTCAATCTCCTCAAGATCTTCGGAACTTGAGCATAGCAGAATTGCAGACCCTCGCTCTTGAAATTCGCAGTAAAATCATTAGCACAGTGGTAAACACGGGTGGCCATCTAGGTGCCAATCTGGGAGTAGTGGAATTAACTCTTGCACTTCATTCTGTACTCAATAGCCCTCATGACAAAATTATTTGGGACGTTGGACATCAATGTTATCCGCATAAGTTATTGACTAATAGATATCATGGTTTTGAGACATTGCGCCAATTAGATGGCATTTCCGGTTTTCCAAGGCCATGTGAAAGCCCTCATGATATTTTTGGCGTAGGACACAGCTCCACTTCGATATCAGCTGCTTTGGGTATAGCTATCGCTAGGGATTTACAAAATCAAAATTTTAATGTTGTTGCCGTAATTGGTGATGGAGCTATGACTGGTGGACTAGCTTTTGAGGCTTTAAACCACGCTGGACAGATCGGCACGGATTTAGTTGTGATCCTGAACGATAATGCTATGTCCATTGATAAGAATGTTGGTGCCTTAAGCAACTATCTGACAAAGTTGCGTTTAGATCCTACTTTATCTAAGGCGCGGTTTGAAATGGAAAACTTTATTAAACGCATTCCTGCTATTGGTGACCCAGTAAGCCGGATTGGCTCGTCCTTAAAGGACGCGATTAAAAGTCTACTGCCAGGACAGTTATTTGAAGAGTTAGGCTTTAGTTATTTTGGCCCTTTTGATGGGCACAATATTCGCCAACTGCAGAATGCTCTGCGTGATGCGATTGCTCGCGGTGGACCAGTGCTGATCCATGTCATTACCAAGAAAGGGAGAGGTTTCACACCAGCAGAGGAGAATCCTACCCGCTATCATGGGCTGGGGCCAAGCTATTGCCGTAATGGTATTGCTTCTGAACAAGTCAGCTTTAGTAAAGTATTTGGTGATAGTCTGGTTGAGCTGGCAGCAGCTGATCCGAGGATCGTGGCGATTACCGCAGCCATGCAAGAAGGTACAGGTTTGTCACGTTTTGCGGTTACTTACCCTCAACGCTTTTTTGATGTAGGGATTGCAGAACAGCATGCATTAACCTTTGCTGCTGGTCTAGCGGTACAAGGTTTACGTCCGGTTGTAGCCGTTTACTCCACTTTCCTCCAGAGGGCGTATGATCAAGTTCTTCATGACGTCTGCTTGCAAAAGTTGCCAGTGGTAATGGCCATTGATCATGCTGGTGTTGTTGGTGAAGATGGGCCCACCCATCAGGGTGTCTTCGATATTAGCTATTTACGTCATATTCCGAATCTGCAAATTCTTGCTCCCAAGAATGGAGCTGAGCTGAAAGGCATGCTCCAGTGGGCACTGCAGCAAGCTGTACCGATTGCGATTCGTTACCCTAAGGGTAGCACAACGCTAGATGGTACAGTATCTTTTCCAGCGGATCAGCAGATTGGACATGAAGTGGTGCTTGACGGCCGCGATTGTACCATCTTAGCCGTGGGGAACATGGTGGATTGTGCTGTGGCAGCTGCGCAGATGCTTGCTCCAGAGATTGAATGTCGGGTTGTAAATATCAGAAGAGTTAAGCCACTGCGACGTCAAGAACTGGATCAGGTTTTATCTGGAACCACAATGATCTTTACAGTTGAGGATAACGTGGTCATGGGAGGATTTGGTAGTTCCGTTTTGGAATTATATGCTGGCGAAAATGATAAATGCTTTGTCCTTATGGGTTATCCTGATGAGTTTATTCCACAAGGACGAATAGATGAGTTGCACAGTCTGTATGGCTTGTCTGCAGAAGGAATTGCCAATACCATTAGGAACAGCATGAATCTTGCAGCAAGAAGAGCGAAGGAAGATGCTAATGGGTAAATCAAAGAAGCGCATTGATCAATTGTTAGTGGAACGTGGGCTATTTACCTCACGAGAGCAAGCAAGACGATCGATCATGGCTGGGTTGGTTTATGTCAACCAGCAAAGAGTAGACAAACCAGGTACAAATGTTGATCTCGAGGCAACAGTTGAAATCAAAGGCGAACTACACCCATATGTCAGCCGTGGCGGTTTAAAGTTAGCTAAAGCATTGACAGCTTTTCAAATTGATGTCACAGGCTTGACAGCTATCGATGTTGGTGCTTCCACAGGAGGCTTTACTGATTGCTTGTTGCAGCATGGAGCCAAGAAAGTCTATGCAGTCGATGTGGGTTACGGTCAATTAGATTGGAAACTGCGTAATGATCCCCGAGTTGTCGTTATGGAACGGACAAACATTCGTTATGTTACCACCGCAGATATAGGAGAATTAGCAGATATAGCCACAATCGATGTGGCTTTCATTTCTTTAACCAAGTTTTTTGCCAGTTTGCTGCAACTACTCACTGATGAAGGACAGGTTGTGGCTTTAATCAAACCGCAGTTTGAAGTTGGCCGTGAATTAGTAGGCAAAAAGGGAGTCGTGCGCGACTTTAATATACACCTTGAATTGCTCAAAACATTGGTACCGCAATTGCAGAGTTTTGGCGCTGGTTTGGTAAACTTAGATTATTCGCCGATCCGTGGCCCAGAAGGCAATGTCGAATACCTAGCTCATTTTATTAAAGGCTATCCGATAATTGATTGTCAGGATATAGCTTATCGAGTGGTGCAAGCGGCACAAAGTGATCCAAACTTATAGGGAGTTGGAGGTGGTAAGTCTGACTACAATAGGGATTTTACCCCATCCGGGCAAAAAAGCTGCTTTAGAATTGACACAAAGAACTATCAAAAGTTTGGAAGAGCGCGGAGCAATAGTCTGGTTAGATGAAAAAGCAGCAGAACTCCTTGACCGGATGGATCTAACCACTTCTGTACGGTTGGAAGATATTGATGTACTGCTGGTTTTTGGTGGAGATGGCACATTGTTGAGCGCGGCGCGGCGGGCAGTTATGTATGGCATTCCCATTCTAGGTGTCAACGCAGGCCATCTGGGTTTTTTGACAGAATTGGAAGCAAATCAACTAGAATCAGCTTTGGATGCACTGGTACGCAAGGAATATTCATTAGAAGAGAGAATGTTTATAGCGTGTAAGGTAGTACGTAATAATTGTGTCGTAGCTGAATACCGTGCGCTTAACGATGTGGTGATTACGAGAGGAACTTTTGCCCGGATTATCCAACTAGCAACTTATGTTGACGATCAACCTGTTGTTGAGTATCAAGCTGATGGTATCATTATTGCCACACCTACAGGATCAACTGCCTATTCGCTTTCTGCGGGTGGTCCAATCGTTGTGCCACAGCTTGATTGCTTAATTATTACACCAATCTGTCCCCATACCCTAGCAGCACGTTCGGTAATAGTACGACATGATTCTCAGGTGAAAGTGAAGGTGGCAGCTAACCACAGAGACATGATGTTAACCATTGATGGACAGGTTGGTTTTCCACTCCAGAGCGGCGATTGCATAGAAACTTCACAAGCTAATGTTAAAGCTAAATTTGTAAAGCTGCAAGGCCGCGATTTCTTCTCTATTTTAAACAATCGATTTAAATCAATTCATGGAAGAAAGGAATTCGATCAGTGAAAAGTAAGCGTCAGGAGTATTTACTACAACTGATAAAAGAAAAGGATATTGAAACTCAGGAAGAACTAATGAAATACCTGCATGAAGCTGGTTTTAATGTAACCCAGGCGACAATTTCCCGTGATATCAAGGAATTAAGGCTTGCTAAAGTTGCTGATGGAAAGGGAGGGTACAAGTATGCCCTACCTCAAGGTACAATGAAGGGTGATTTGCTGCGGCGTGCTCGCCGGATTTTCGAAGATTACGTCCGCGACATCGACTACAGCGGCAACTTACTCATCATTAAGACTTATCCTGGCGGAGCGCACGCTGTTGCCGCGATATTGGATGAACTTGAATGGGAGGGTGTAGTTGCTTCCTTAGCTGGTGATGATGTCATTTTGCTCATTGTGCGCCGCGAGGACGAGATGGACCAAGAACAGCCCAGGGGATTAGTTGGAAAATTATACCGCCAGTTGGAAGAGTTGTTAGGTAGGCAATGAGGTGAAATAAAATTGCTGAAAGAACTACAGATTAGTGACTTTGCCTTAATTGACAGGGTACAGTTATCATTTAACCCAGGCTTGAATGTATTAACAGGCGAGACTGGTGCTGGAAAATCTATTATTATTGATGCTCTCAGTCTTTTACTAGGAGCTAGAGCCTCGGTGGAGATGATTCGTACCGGATGTGAACGTGCTGTCATCGAGGGTGCGTTTATACCAGTTCCTGCAGCACAGGAACTATTGCACAGTTGGGGTATGGATTGTGATGAAGATTTGATTATTGCGCGGGAGATTTATCGGAATGGGCGCAATCGCTGTAGAATTAACGGACATTTGGCAACAGTTAATCAATTAGGGCAGCTTGGCTCACTTTTAGTTGATATCCTCGGACAGCATGATCAGCAGAGCCTACTAGATGTAACACGACATTTACAGATTCTAGACACCTTTGCGGATCAAGAGCATCAAAAGTTAATGGAGAAGGTAAGAGAACAGTTTAACCGATATGAGCAAGTTCGCAGTGAACGGCTGCGACTGCAAAATCAGGAACGTGAGCGCTTGTCTCGGATTGATCTGCTGCAGTTTCAGATTCAAGAAATAACCCAGGCCAACCTGCAAGTTGGTGAAGAAGATGAACTGTTGAAAAAGCGGGATCGCTTGGCGAATATTGAGCGGATCACCAATACTGCGGAAAATGTCTATCAGATATTGCAAGAACACTCAGAGATGCCTCCTATATACGATCAACTTGCATCTGCAGTCAATGATCTTCAATCAATCATGCGTTATGATGAGCAGATTATGCCAATAATTGAGCTGTTTAATCAAGCTTTGGTACAGCTAGAAGAAGGTTCGCGGGATTTAAGGCGCTACATTGATGCATTTGATGAACGGGATCCTCATGCGTTAGAACAGATAGAGACGCGATTAACTCAGCTGAGAACGCTTAAACGCAAGTATGGTAAAGATGAGCAAGCTATTCTTGATTATCTTGAACAGATTAAGCAGGAATATGAACAGCTATTGAATAGTGAGACCAGGCTTGAACAGTTGGAACGGGAAGAGCAAGAAATACAGGCTGTTTTAAAGTCGTTGACGGACAAGCTTACAATTAAACGGTGCGCTTGTGCTCAGACTGTCCAACAGCGGATCGAAGCACAATTGGCTGAGCTGAACATGGAAGGTACGCGCTTTGTAATAGATATTAAGCCAGCGTCTTTAAGTGCCACTGGTTGTGATGCTGTAGAATTTTTAATTGCACCAAACAAAGGTGAGGAGTTGAAACCATTAGCGAAGATAGCTTCTGGTGGTGAGATGTCCAGAATTATGCTGGCATTGAAAAACAGTTTGGTTGAAGCGGAGCATATTCCAACACTGGTTTTCGATGAAGTCGATACTGGTATTGGTGGACGCACCGCAACAAAGATTGCGCAAAAGCTGAGAAACTTGAGTGATAAATTCCAGGTGTTTGTGGTCACTCATTTGCCAGTTGTCGCTAGTTATGCCCAATATCATTATTATGTAGAAAAGCATGAAGAGAATGGTAGAACTGTCGTGTCAATAACCCAGCTTGATTATCAAGGCCGTATTCAAGAATTAGTGCGGATGCTTGGTGGCAAGGCTGACGAAGCAATTACTGAAGCACACGCGCGCGAGCTGTTGAAACAGGCGACTACCAGCTAGTTCCTAATATATAACTAGTTAAACCCGGGTACGATACAAGCAGACATTGATGCGAGGGGAGTATCCGGGAGTGAAGAATTGGCTCTATTGGTTGTTGCTGATACCTGGATTTGTCATTATTATCTTGCTGGTGTCACCTGTATTAGCTTCGTGGGCAGGAATTCCAGGCGAGATACGCTTATTTCCAGGTAGTGAATACTCATTATCAATTCAGCTGCCATTTCGTTTAATTGATGGGAATGGTTTGGATGTTACTGGTCCGCAAGGACAGTTTTCACTTAAAGCTGAAGAAGTTGGCAAACATCGCTTTCAAGTAAAACTTTTTGGTTTTATTCCTGTCCGGGATATGGTAGTGGATGTTGTACCAGAGATCCAGGTCATTCCAGGCGGGCATTCGATTGGTGTGATTATCAATCCTGTCGGTTTGGTTGTCAGCCGGGTAGTACCTGTGAAAGGCGTGGATGGACAGGAACACTATCCAGCTGCGGAAGCGGGAATTCAGCCTGGTGATTTGATTGTTGCAGTGGGCGGCAAAAAAGTGTCTCGTCCCGAACAAGTGGGACAGTTCGTAAATGAACTGGCGGCTCAATCTCGAACTATTCCCATAACGATTCAGCGTAACGGTGTAACTTATAACCTTACAGTAACGCCGGTTTTGTCCATCCAGGATGATTTAAATGGTCAACCACGCCAGGTTTACTTGCTTGGCATCTATCTTGAGGATCCAGCCAGCGGTGTAGGTACTTTAAGCTTCTTCGACCGCAGCAGCGGAAGATATGGTGCTTTAGGGCATACTATCACTGATGGACTAGGTCGAGGAGTTGAGATAACTGATGGTAGTATTGTTGGAGTTAGTATTGAGAGTATCAAGCATGGTGTGAAAGGTTTTCCTGGTGAAAAGCTGGGTGTATTTTTGGATCAAAAAGTCTTAGGAACAATCGACAAGAACACTCAGTTTGGTATTTTCGGTCAATTGACCAGAAATTTGGAGAATCCCTATTTTCCCGAACCCATCCCTATTGCCATGAATCATGAAGTAAAAGTTGGCCCTGCTAAGATCTACACAGTTTTGGAAGATGATGTGATCAAAGAGTTTGATGTAGAAATAACCCGTGTTTATTATCAATCGAAACCTGATGACAAAGGGATGATAATTCGAGTAGTTGATCCAGAATTACTGCAAAGAACAGGTGGAATTGTTCAGGGAATGAGTGGGAGTCCAATTGTGCAAAACGGAAAATTAGTAGGTGTTGTAACCCATGTATTTGTCAATGACCCAAAGTTAGGCTATGGTGGTTTTATTGAATGGATGATTTATGAGGCAGGAATTGCTAGCAACTCTGCATATAGTGCTGATGCTTTAGCTTATGCCAGCTAAAGCGAAACCTTCTTCACTGATATCAGCGAAGAAGGTTTTATTATTAACAGCAGGATTCTGAATTTTAATTCACGAACTTTATTTTTATGCGGGAGTGATTTGGGGGTGTTATAGTGATCAAGATCGTCGTAGGTGACCAAGACCATTCAACCTACATCGACCAGCTGATATCAGCTATCGAACAGGAGAAGGATATTCTACTTAGCGGCGTCACAACTCAATATCACGATGTATATCAGTTAATTGCGCAGAAACAGCCAGATATTGTCATACTAGACTTTATGGATCCAGTGGAACATGGGTTAGAGTTGGTCAGTCAAGTGCTTCAGCAGTATCAGCCAATTCAAGTGTTGGTTGTTTCCGCCATTGAAGAAGATGATTTCGTCGCTCAGCTACGTGATCTTGGTGTCGCTTATTATTTAATCAAACCATTTTTTATTCCTGAACTGCTTGATCGTATTCGTTATATTGATCAATACTACCATTATGGATTAAGTCAGTTTTATATCCGGGATCGCCGATCGATTCAACAGTTCTTAACGAATTACTTTACAAAAATAGGAATATTGCCAAATTATAAAGGCCACCGTTATCTAATTGATGCAATTTTGCTGGTGTGTCAGGATAGTTCTTGGTTAGATGGCATTACCAAACGGCTGTATCCTGCCGTAGCGAAAGGCAACCGAACTACTGCCAGCCATGTTGAACGTTCGATTCGTTATGCTTTAGATATTGCTTGGACAAAAGGGGATATCGAACAATTAGAAAAGTTATTCCCCTATGCAATCGATCCAGCGAAAGGTAAACCTACTAATTCAGCTTTTATTGCCAAAATGGCAGATATTATTAACCTTAGATTCTCATTACGATGACTAAATCAACCCTGAATAACTCATATTAGAAAGGACGAAGGATGCTTCGTCCTTTTCCACTTTTTCACAGAGGTGCAGCACCATGGAATTTAAGGGTAAGGCACGTTTAGGCAAGAAAACCAAAGAGTTGGTGAGACATCTGCAGCCTAAGGAAATACCTGTCATTGACCATCGTGATTTAGATGCCATGGGCGCTATGCAGTTAGCCGATTGCGGTGTTGCTGTGGTTTTAAATGCTGCTGATTCTATTACAGGACGCTACCCTAATTTAGGGCCAGAGCTATTGCTTGAACGGGGCGTGGTATTGATTGACCAGTTAGGTCCTGCTATTTTTGAGTTAGTTAAAGATGGTGATCATATCCGAGTTTTAGGTGCTGATGTTTACCTAGAGGGGAAGAAGGTCGCTACTGGACGGTTAGTCACACGGGAGATTATCGTTGCTTTAAAAGAAGAAGCGAAGAAGAACTTGAATCATGAGATTTCGAAGTTTGTAGACAATACAATCGCATACATGGAGAAAGAAAAAGATGAGATGCTCACTGGAGTGATAATTCCTAAAGTAAAGACTGACATGCAAGGTAAACACGTCGTAGTTGTTGTACGAGGTTTGAATTATCGAGAAGACTTACAGGCCATCGGCGCCTACATCGAAGAAATGAATCCGATACTCATCGGAGTTGATGGTGGAGCTGACGCTTTATTAGAGTTTGGTTATCGACCTGACTTGATTATTGGTGATATGGACAGCATTTCTGAAAAGGCATTGAGAAGTGGGAAAGAAATATTGGTACATGCTTATCCAGATGGGCGGAGCCCTGGAGCTAGGCGTCTAAGTGAACTAAAGTTGAAATACAAAGTATTTCCAGCGCCAGGAACTAGTGAAGACATTGCACTCCTTTTGGCCTATGAGCTAGGTGCCAAGTTGATTGTGGCGGTTGGTTTACACTCCAACTTGATTGATTTTTTAGAAAAAGGTAGGCCTGGAATGGCTTCAACATTTTTAACGCGGATGAAAATAGGTTCAATTCTAGTGGATGCTAAGGGGGTAAGTCAGCTCTATACGGGAAAAGCGCAGTATGTGCCTGTACCTCTAATTATTGCTGCAGTAATTCCGCTGTTGCTGTTAATCATGTTGGCCACGCCATGGCGCGATCTGGTGCGGCTTTTGTGGTTAGGACTGCGCTTATTCATAGGAGGATTGTTTTAACCGATGCATATTGGGTTTCGATATCATGTTGCCACACTGGTAGCCGTTTTCTTCAGCTTGTTTATTGGTATTTTAGTTGGCAGTATCATATTTCAAGACGATCTTTTAGTACAGGAGCAAAACAGTATTATTACCGAGCTGGAAGAACGTTTCAAACAATTGGAATTAAAAACTAAAGCACTGCAGAATGACCTCAAGCAAGCACAAGCCAAAGAACAGTTATTAACCGAAGGTTGGAATCAGATTCGTACTGCAGTTCTACAGGAACGGTTAGATGGTAAGCAAGTACTGATCTTCAATGATGTTCCTGGTAGCGCGCAAGTCAAACGTATGACTGCTTTATTAGAAGAAGCGGGAGCTGAGGTTTATGGCAGTTATATTTGGCCTGACACTAAGTTTGAGTTGGCACAACAATTAGAAGAAATGCCTATAAATGAATTAGCAGAGCCAATTGTAGTTGTTTGGGTTGAGGGTGCGCTTTCTGATGTTGCCCGTCAAGGGCTGGATCATTTCTTAAAACTTGGTTGGCAGTGCACTCTTCTTCAACCATACACCTCAACTGTTGTTTTGGAAGATTTTGCTGCAAATGCTTTAGTGATAGATATGGCTGATACTTTCTTAGGAGAAATATCGCTCATTCGCGGCTTAGCTCAAGGAAAAAAGGGTATTTATGGCCGCTCCCAAGGAACATTAAAGTTCTTCCTATGAATCAGGAGTAGATGCAATGAAAATAACGGCTTTGATTCCTGCATACAATGAAGCTGCTCGCCTTGGTGATACCTTGGCTGCTGTAGCAAAAATCGAACTGCTTGATCAAATCGTCGTGATCGATGATGGTTCGACGGATGCAACGGCTGCTGTTGCTGCCCAATATCCTGTGGATTTGATCCGCCTGCCACGCAATCAGGGCAAAGGACAAGCCCTCAATGCTGGCTGGCGAACTCATGCTGCGGATATCTATCTCTTACTCGATGCTGATCTGCAGGCGAGCGCCTATCTTGCTCACCAGCTGCTTCCGCCTGTAATTGCAGGTGATGTCGATATGACTATTGCTAATTTCATTGGCAGCCAAACGAGCGGTGGTCAAATGGGTTTTGGCATTGGCAAGCGTCTTGCCCGCTGGGGAATCCGTCAGCTTACAGGCCATGTCATCAATAGTCCGTTATCTGGTCAGCGTGCTGTAAGGTCGCAGGTTCTCCAGAGCTGTGGTGGTTTTGCACCAGGTTTTGGTGTTGAAGTAGCTCTGACTGTTCAAGCATTACGGCATGGATATCGTGTTGCTGAAGTAGATCTGCCGATGACGCATCGTGCAACTGGTAGAACTCTTGCAGGTTTTTGTCATCGGGGACGGCAAGTTTGGTCAATCATCAAAGTACTATACCATTCCTGGAGGAATAGTTAGTGTATTGGTTTGTTACCTTGGCAATTATGACGTATCTATTCACCATCTACCTGATGCCTAAACTAATTTCTATGATTCGGCCGCGGCTAACAGCCCTAAATTACCGCAACCAGGATATTCCTGTAGCTGTAGGACTGGTAATTCCGCTAACATCAGTACCTTTCACAATAACAGCGGTAATTTTAGGTTTAGTGGAGCTTCGTGCTGGAATTGTCGCTGTGATTACTATCTTAAGTTTTGGACTGCTAGGTTTAATCGACGATACTTTGGGAAGCCGAGAAGCGCGAGGTTTCCATGGCCACTTGCGGGCGTTAGTACAGGGTCAGATCACCACCGGTATGCTCAAAGCAGGTTTTGGCGGCATTATAGCCCTATTAGTAGCTATGATCAATGCTCATGGTTCGTTCGTTGTCATTCTCGATGCTCTAATCATTGCTCTCTGCGCTAACTTTTCCAACTTGCTTGATGTCCGGCCAGGCAGGGCAGGGAAGTTTTTTGTGCTGGCAGCTGCCATTATCAGTATATGTGGTTATGGAACAATTCCTTTGCTATTGACAGTGGTTACTGTAATCGGCTATCTACCGTGGGATTTGCGTTGTGAGGTGATGATGGGTGATGTGGGTTCGAATGTGCTTGGAGCTTTAGTGGGTCTGACCCTTACTAATTTGACGGTTGGTTTAAAGTTACTGCTGTTATTGCTGTTAGTTGTCATTCATTATTATGCGGAGAGACATTCCATATCGGAGGTCATTGAGCGAGTCCCAGTATTAAATTATCTCGATCAGCTCGGGCGCAAGCAAGTGTAAGGTGGATTATGCAGGTAAATAGCATATTATCGTAGAATTATCTACTCACCCCCAGAAGCTGGAGGTGATTTTTTGTATTATGATCAGCAGTTTTTCTCGCCGCATGGGCCCCTTGCGCAGCTAGAAGGATATGAGTACCGGGCTCAACAGCAGAAAATGGCAGATTTAGTCTATGAGGTATTAGAAAATGGTCATATTGGCATAATTGAAGCAGGGACAGGCACAGGCAAATCGTTGGCCTATCTTTATCCAGCCATTTGCTTTGCCTGTAAGCAAGGAGAAAAAGTAGTGGTATCTACGAATACCATTACACTCCAAGAGCAGCTGCTAAAAAAAGATTTGCCCATTTTACGTCAATTGGGGCTCAACTTTAAGGCAGTGGTGGTTAAAGGTTGGAATAACTACCCATGTTGGCTGCGTATAGAGGAACTAGGAGCGTATTCGGGTTCTCCTGATAAGACAGGCATACCCGCGGAACTGCAATTGTTAGCAGAAGCGAAAGACCAAGAACAAACGGAAGTACTGTCGTTATTTGACAGCTTGCCAGGTGAGATCAAGGAGCAGATCCAAGCAGAATCTGACTTGTGCTTGCGCGGTAAGTGCGCTTTCTTTAATCAATGCCTGGTCTTTGCTGCCAGGCGTCTAGCCGAAAATGCAGATTTGGTAATCGCTAACCATCATCTTTTACTGGCGGATGTAAGTATCCGCCGCGAAGTAGGATGGGAAGGTAATGCGGTATTACCTCGTTACCAGCATGTAATACTTGATGAAGCACATCACTTGGAATCTACAGCAACCGAATACTTTGGTGTGCAGGTATCGTTGCTGCGGCTGCAGCGATTAGTGAGCGCTTTGGATAACAGTCACGGCAAGACAAGGGGATTACTGCAGAGTCTTAGGTCCAATCTAGTGCGAAGTGGTATCAGCGAAGCTGATGATGAACGGCTTACGATCATTGATTGGCAGTTGTTGCCACAGCTGAGGATCATTGCCACAGCTGCTCATCAGTTTTTCCAGGTGCTTGAGCAGTATGCTGCGCAGATGATTCCTCATGAAGAGTCAATGCGCATCCCGTATGGTGGTTTTACAGCACCTGAAATACTCGAGGGTTATGACAGATTTTATAGTGCTCTTGCTGCTTTGCAGAAGCAAATGGAACAGCTTACAGCGCTCATGGCTGGTGATGAGAGTGACAGAGTGAACCCTTACATTAAACGCTTAAGGGCATTGATTGCTGATTTGGAGTTCGTGATGGAAGCTAAAGACCGTAATCATGTCTATTGGCTGAAACGCCTTGCTAAACATGGTTGTGCCCTATATGCGGCACCCATTAGTGTTGGTGAACAGTTAAAAGACAATCTGCTTTTTCAGGTTAAATCCGCGATTTTCACCAGTGCCACTTTGTCGGTAAACGCTGATTTTAGCTATTTTTGTCAGAGCATTGGGATCGATCATGCAGAGCAGTGGGATTTATTAACCGAAGTATTCCCTTCACCTTTTGATTATCGTCAGCAAGTCTATTTAGCAGTAGCTCGTGACTTGCCTTCACCTGATAACGATGCTTTTATTGAGCAGTTTGTAGAACATCTTGACCCGCTACTTGCTTTGACAGAAGGACGGGCATTCATCCTTTTCACATCATACCAGATGATGCAGCAAGTGGTAAGACTAGTTAGAGAGAAGGGTTTGGAACAAAAGTATCGATTTTTAGTTCAAGGTGAGCTACCTCGAGGTGAAATGCTGGAACGTTTTAAGATAGAAAAGCATACTGTCCTATTAGGGACAGACAGCTTTTGGGAAGGTGTTGACGTAGCTGGAGACGCTTTATCAATTGTTATTATAACCAAGTTACCATTTAAGGTTCCTACTGATCCCATTGTTGCTGCCCGCAGTGAAAAATTACAAGCTGATGGACTTAATCCTTTTGTACATTATCACCTTCCTCAAGCTGTACTCAAGTTTCGTCAAGGTTGCGGTCGTTTAATTCGCACTAAAACTGATCGCGGTATCGTTTTGATTTGTGATCGACGCATCATGGAACGCAGTTATGGCAGATTTTTCCTGCAAGCATTACCTGCTTGTTCCGTACATTATAAAAGTCTTGCTCAGATCAAACAGGAGGTAGCGTCATGGCTGTAATAATTGCCATTCTCATCTTACTTTTGACTATTTCATTTCCTGCTCAAGTTGTGGAGCAGGTTTATGTGGTTCAGAAAGGCGATACTCTTTGGGAAATAGCTAAGAAATACGATCTAGATTGGAAATATCTCGCACGCTACAACGGCATTGATGAACCAACGCGTCTGCGGGTGGGAGCGAAACTACGTATTCCCGACAAAGTCTATGTCATTAACTGTACAGAAGAAGAGCGATACCTTTTGGCACGCTTAATTCATGCAGAAGCTCGTGGTGAATCGCTGGAAGGGCAGATTGCTGTAGGGGCGGTGGTAGTCAATCGTGTCAAAAGTGATAAGTTTCCCAACACTATTACTGAGGTGATTTACCAACCAGGGCAATTTACTCCTGTAGTCAATGGCACACTGCCTGCTGTACCACAGGAGTCAGCAGTGATTGCTGCTGAACGTGCATTGGCAGGAGAAGACCCAACTGGAGGAGCACTTTTCTTTTACAATCCGAACCTGACTAAGAATCCGCAATACTGGTCGACTCGTCCTGCAATCAAGAAAATTGGCAATCACGTCTTTACCTTATGAAGCAAATACTTGTTATTTGCTTCTTTTTTTTTGAATATGAATACATGAGGAGGGGATTAAAGATGCGTGTCGTTGTCTTGAAACTGAACTTTGCTCATGTATTAACACTTATCGTACTCATGCTTATTGCTTTCAGTGTATTTTATGAAGGTATTGGTCCGATGTTTGCCAAGGTAATGGAAGTGGTATCCAATCGTTTAGTTCCAATTTACGCAGTTGACACTCAAGCGAAAAAGATAGCAATCTCCTTTGATGCTACCTGGGGAACCGATCTGACTGATGAAATATTGCAGATTTTGAAAGAACATAACATTAAGACTACCTTTTTCCTGGCAGGATATTGGGTAGACAAATATCCTCAATATGTGATTCGCATTGCTGCTGAAGGCCATGAGATTGGTAACCACAGTTATTCGCATCCGCACATGAATAATCTTACTTTTGATCAAGTAGTTATGGAACTGGAGAAAAACCATGCCATGATTTATGACTTGACGCAACAGCACCCATTCCTCTTCCGTCCACCATTTGGTGAATACAATAATACTGTAATCAAAGCCGCAGACTCGATTGGCTACTTCACAATTCAATGGTCTGTTGATTCTCTGGACTGGAAAAACACAACAGCTGATCAAATCTATCAAAGAGTAATGAGCCAAATCCATCCTGGTGCAATTGTCCTCTTTCATAACGCTGCTCCTGGTACACCAGCAGCACTGCGCCGCATTATTCCAGATTTACTGGCACAAGGTTATCAGATTGTACCGATTTCTGAACTGATTTACCGCGAGAATTATTATATTGACAACAACGGGATCCAACATTTGCGGAAAGGGGAGTAGAAGGTGTGGCAAGAAATACCTGGTTTTCGCTAATCATCACACGCAGAAAACTGAAAATATTCAGCATTATGCTCTTAGTGATCGTTGGTGTGTATGCAGCATTTTCAGTGTATGACTATGTATTGCGGCGGATCTATGGAGTAAAACCCGGGGTGACAGTCGCTGGCTATAATGTTGGTGGATTGTTGGAAGATGAATTATACGCTGTACTACTCAGCCTTAGTGAAGGAAAGGTAATCGAAGCACGCAATGCGATTTATGATTGGGATCTGGATTATATCTACCCAGAACAAGTTGGTCAGTTCATTGACATTAAAGCCACTATTGACATGGTGATGAAAGCGGCAGCTAACTCCCATATTGACTTGGTCACGGTTCCTGTTTTGCCCTCTATAACTCAAGCCAATTTTACTCCATACTTTAGAGGGCCGATCGACAAGCCGCTAGTCAGTTTAATGATTAATGTCGATTGGGGCAACGAATACATTCCTTCAATGTTGGAAACTTTCAAGCGTTTCAATGTGACCACTACTTGGTTTTTAACCGGTTCATGGGCAGAAAAGTATCCTGATTTAGCAAGGCAGATTGCTTTAGCTGGTCATGAAATTGGTAATCATGGAGGATGGCATGGCATGGCAAGTCAGATGAGCCGGGAAGAAGTACGTGAACTTATCATTACAGGCGAGGATAAAATCATGGACATTACGGGTCAAAAACCAATGTTGTTTGCACCTCCTGCGGGGGACTGGAACAAACAGACTGTGGCGGTAGCTGCCGAGCTGGGTTACAAGACCATTTTATGGACTGTAGATACAATTGATTGGCAGCGTCCAGCTCCGACAGTAATTATTGATCGCGTCGTTGGACGGGTACAGAATGGAGCTTTAGTGCTCATGCATCCAACCGAACCTACAGCACAAGCGTTGCCTTTGATCATTGAACAACTGCAGAAACGTGGTTATAGCATCGTTCCTGTATCTCAGATGTTTAACGAATGAAAAAAAGAGTTCCGGAGAGGAACTCTTTTAGCTTAAGGTTTGATTGATGGTTTGCCAAATGCCAGGATCCTCTTGACCCAGGCGCCAGAGTGCTATACCATTTAAATTGTATTTATTCACAAGTTCAAGTTTGTATTTGAGACTATAGCGGTTTTCAAACCAGACTTGATGTCCTTGGCCATAATTGAAATAGGGGACTTTATCATTACTCTGCCACTTAATGTTTGCGCCTTCGGAAGCAGCCAACTGCATGGTTTGATTATAAGTCAAAGCAGTAGCTACACCGCTTTTAGGCCAGTCATAGCCATAATTAGGAATACCTAGTACAATCTTTTCTGCAGGTACTTGCGAGATGACATATTTGATTACTGATTCAACCCATTCCACTGAAGCAATAGGTCCAGGAGAACCGCTTCGATAATGCTGATCATAAGCCATTATTACGAGTTGGTCTACATGTTTCCCTAATTCCGCATAATCATAGGCACCGGAGAAATTGTTGCTAGGATTATCCTGTGTTTTTGCTGGCACAGCCATGGTTACGGTTAGACCTGCTTCGTGCAAGGCAGCGCTGAGTTCAGCTACAAAGTCGTTTAGAGCTTGGCGGTCATTAGATGCCACGTTTTCCAAGTCCAGGTTGATTCCACTCATACCCCAATTCAGCAGGGTTGTTTTGATTTCATTGATAGCTTTTGTCTTAGCTACTGGGTTATTCAACAGTGCAGAGGCTACTTTGCTGTCAAAGTTCCCATTAAACATATTGTGGATTAAGGCATAAGTTTGCAGCTGTTGATTGCCAGCAAATGACAAGACTTTAGCCAAGGCAGCGGCGTCTGCATCTTCAGTTAAGTTACCGTAGCTATTGATCCCCCAACTCCAAGGAGCAATACTAGTGAGGTATTGGCTGTTCTGGATCAGGCTGTCATATGCATTAGATGTAAAGACATAGTAGCCGAGAACTGTTTTGTCATGCGGGCGCTGCAATTTATTGATAGGACTAATCTTCACCAAATAGTTGACCACCCAACCAATACGACCATCATCAAGTTTTACTTGATACCAGTTGTCCTTGGTATCAAGGATTACTACGCGATCGCCTTTGTTTAGGGAAGTGAGCGCCGAATTGCCTGTGCCAGCACCTGTACGGATCATAACATTGTCACCAATTATTTCTGCTTGCTGGCCCACCAGGGATGATGTTAGTGTTTCCTGTGGGGTTGTACTGCTGGGGGTTGTAGTTCCACCACCACCAACAATACTGGTAATGTAAAATAATAATGTTAGAATAGAAACCAGTATATTTTGGTTCATTTCGCCGTCCTCCTCCCTAAATGAACGAATAATAATTATTACTGTTAATATCATACCATGCTTTGCTATTATTAGACAAAACGTAAAAAATGTTTGTTCTAGCAATGCTTGGATGCAATGGTACTTAAGGAGGAAAAAATGTACAATAAAACAGTCTTACCCAATGGAATCCGCATTCTCACTGAACAAATTCCAGGTGCGCGTTCGGTGACACTGGGAGTATGGTTTGAGGTTGGCAGCCGTAATGAAAACGAAGCGCAACATGGCTTTTCTCACTTCATTGAACACTTGCTTTTTAAAGGAAGCATGAAATATAGTGCGCGCGACATTGCTGAACTCATCGAGGGAGTTGGCGGAACATTGAATGCTTTTACAGGAAAAGAATATACTTGTTATTATGCCAGTGTATTAGATCAAGATCTGCCCTTGGTTATTGATATACTAGAGGAAATGGTTCTGCGACCGCAGTTTGCTCCTGCAGAGTTCGAGCGCGAACGTAATGTCATTCTGGAAGAGATCAAAGCTTGTGAAGATGTACCTGAGGATTTGGTACATGATTTGTTTTGTGCACAGCTATGGCCTGAGCATTCTTTAGGGAGGACGATTGTAGGTACTATTGACAGTATTGGTTTGGCTAAGCGTACAGATGTTATTGATTATTATCAAAAACATTACGTGTGCGATAAACTGATTATTGCTGCTGCAGGCAATGTGCAGCACCAAACTTTGGTAGAACAGATTGCTGCTGCCTTTGCCCCATTACCATCAGCTTCAAAATCAAAAGAGGAATTATCTCAGCCAGTGGCAGCACAGCAGCAGGTTGTCTGTTACCGCAAACCTTTAGAACAGGTACATCTCTGTTTTGGCGGGCCAGCAATTTCCCGTTTTGATCATCGTCATGAAGCACTGCGTTTGCTGGATTTGCTTATTGGTGGTGGTATGAGTTCACGGCTGTTTCAAGAATTGCGAGAAATGCGCGGTCTAGTTTATAACGTGTATTCGGATTATGCTGTTTTTCGTGATGTAGGAGAGTATGTGATTTATGCTGCTTGTTCTCAAGAGAACTATGAACAGGTGGTAGATGTTATTCGCGATCAATTGTCCAATCTAGTGTTGCTGCCTATTACTGATGGAGAGTTGCAACGCATCAAAGGCCATGCCAAAGGCAACTTAGTGTTGGCTTTAGAAAACACTATGAATCGCATGGTGAAGCTGATTCGCGATGAAGAGAGCTTTGGTCGGATAATTTCGGTTGACGAAACCTTGCAAGCTATTGATGCAGTAACAGCCACAGATTTACAGTTATTAGCTCAAGAGATAATTACTCCTGAAAAGTGGATTCTAGTGAGTCTAGGCCTTGCATAATCTACTTGTTATGCTAAGATATAAGTGACTCCGTGCTCGAGGGAAATGGTAGGAAGGGAGAGCCAGATTAACCATGCGCGGAGTCTTTTTTTATATGCTTCTGCTAATGATAATGCTAACCTGTGCTGTCAATGCGCAGACTCTAACCGTTGATCATCAAATAAAGGTGCAAAGCAAAACAGTTGAGTGGCAGCATCAGATAGGTCTCAAAATTGCGGGTGATCTAACACCAAACCATAATATTAGCGGAAATATTCACCTTACTATGGGAAATAGTGAAGAAAGAAAACTTACTTGGCATGACTGGGTACTCAAGTACACACCAACTTCAAGCAATATTTTTATGCTTATGTATAATCATCCCCTGTTTACATCCTCTGACATGTTTAAAGGTTTGCACCAGGATTTTTACAGTGAGCATGGTATAAGCGTAATCTACGAGCAAAAACAGCCACGTTTCATTTTTGCACTAGCAGAGCAGGTTCCCTTGAAGAAAGGTGAACCAAGTACAATAAGTTATCTACAATTTGCACAGAAGCATAACCATTGGCTGTGGCAGGGGACTTATATTGGTTATGATTCTCGCTTGTTTGGTAAGAGTCAAAACATGCATAATTACGGTACCATGTTCGTAGCAGAAAGCCATTACCAAGACGATAGTCTGGAATTGGAACTTGGTATCGGTATCCAGCAGCAGATTACTGAACGACAAAACGCGTTTGATGAGCGAAAAAGCAAAGCGTTTGTTATGAATGGCCAATGGAACCTGGACCGGAGCAAGATTGAGCTTGGGTGGCAGTACATTGAGCCAGATTTTAACTGGCCACTCTCAAAAACTACTTATACCAGCAACCGTATGGGCATTACAACACAGTTTCGCTACTCAGGCAACTTATGGAAACTAATACTGAACATGGATCGTTTACGCAGCCTGACTACAGATCGGAATTACCGAACAACCAATTTGCGTTTGGAATATGGTGACCGTCAGGAATCAGTTTTCGTTTCTGCTCATTGGCATCCGAATCAGCGAGTGGAGTTGGGGTTTAAGCTCAGAGGTTTAAATGTAGAATTCAGGCCAGATTTGCCACAAATCAAGTGTGGTTATAAATGGAATAACCATGAGATCAAAATAGCAAGTTCATCTTTAGATATTAGACGCATAGAATATCGATATAATGATGATTTATCGATCCATATAATATATAAGAAACAGATTAGTACTCAGCGAAGTTATGGTTATGCAGCGATACGCGGCACGCGTGGCAAGTGGTGGTATCAGCTATCTATCGGCGAGAGCGATCAAGGTAGTTTAACTGCTAAGTTTGATCAAGATCCCCAACTACTTTTAGCATGGGGTTGGAGTTGGTAAACATGCGCTACTCAGATTTGGCTGGCAAGGAGATTGTGTGTATTGATGAAGGGATCCGTTTAGGTGTGGTCAGTGAAACAGATTTGATTATTAACACCGAAACAGGAAAAGTGGATTCAATTATCATTCCTTATGGAAAAAGTTTCTTTCATAAGCGGATCATTGTAATTCCTTGGCATGGAGTTCGTAAAATTGGGCGAGATTTGATCATTGTTGATCTGTCGACTGCTCAAGACTATGACGATATTGTCCGCAGACTTGATCTCGTATAATCTTACCTCTTTCGGGGGTACAATAACCACGTACCCAGGTTAAGAAAGGGGGATGCCAATTGTCAACAGTAATAGGGGTATTCAATCAAACAGAAGCTGCCGAAAAAGCCGTGAAAGCATTGCGGGAAAAGGGGTTCACTGAAAACGAGATTTCAATCATCGCTAAGGATGAAGGTAAAAAAGGTAAACGCGACATGGAAGTCGGTGGAGATTTTGGCGGAGAAAACATCAGTGATGGTACTGCCTGGGGTGGAGCTCTAGGTGGCGTCGCTGGACTGTTAGCTGGATTAGGTGCCTTGGCCATTCCGGGTATCGGTCCGATTGTCGCTGCTGGCCCATTGGCAGGAGTTCTTTCCGGAGCAGTCACTGGTGGTGTTGCCGGTGGATTGATAGATCTAGGAATTCCTGAAGACCGCGGTCAGGAATATGAAAAGAAGCTCAAAGCAGGAGGCATTTTAGCGGTGATTGAAACTAGTGATGATAAGGTTAAAGATGCCAGTGAAATCCTGCGGCAAAATGGCGCTCAAGATGTAGAAGCTCATGGTGGCGAAAATAATTAGGTGATTTAAAAAGGGACTGTTTTTACAGTCTCTTTTTCTGTAATGGCAGGAATTTTTGTAAGCGTCAAGAAATGAAGTGATATTTGAGCGTTAGGTGGTGATTATGTTGATCAAAGTATTAGTCAATGGTGCATTGGGGAAAATGGGCAGAGAGGTTGTACAAGCCGTGAACAATCAAAGCGATATGCAGGTAGCTGCAGGTGTAGATCCTCTAGCAACAAAAGATTTTGATGAAATCAGGCTATACCGTGACCTGGCAGCTGCGATTACAGAGGTAAAACCTGATGTGGTAGTAGATTTTACTAACCCTACTGTGGTACGAGAGAATATTCGTACTTGTATGCAGTTTGGGGTACGCATGGTTGTGGGCACGACTGGTTTGACTGAAGCAGATGTTCAAGCCTTACAAGCGGAGGTGGCAGATAAAGACTGGGCAGTACTGATTGCTCCCAATTTTGCCATCGGTGCAGTGTTGATGATGAATTTTGCCCAACAAGCAGCAAAATACTTTACCGATGTAGAGATTATTGAGTATCACCATCAACAGAAAAAAGATGCTCCGTCAGGGACGGCCATCAAAACTGCAGAGATGATCAGTCAAGTACTGCACAAGGACGGATTACATACAAGCGACGAAATAGAAAAAATACCTGGCGCACGTGGTGGTCAGTATAACAACATTCACATTCATAGTGTGCGGATGCCTGGATATGTAGCTCATCAAGAGGTTATTTTTAGTTCACCAGGGCAAATGCTCACTATTCGTCATGATTCTACCCACCGCGAAAGTTTCATGCCTGGCGTTCTGCTCGCTGTTCGCAAGATTGCCGAGCTAAAAGGAGTAATCTACGGACTTGAGCAGATCTTATAGGCTTGAAGCTGGATTTATGCACATGGTACCTCCCCGATTCATATATTAGCTCTGAGTGAATCGGGGAGGAGGGGTTTGTATGAGGAAGGGTATTGCTGGAGTGTCTATAGCGATGCTTGGCGGTGATCGGAGGGAACTGGAGTTAGCAAAGACACTCCTCCAATTAGACGTAGATTTACGTTTGGTTGGGTTTCCCTCACATTCAGATTTGGTAAGTGCAAAATTCTTTTCTGATCCCATCGCTGCGGTAGCAGCAGCGAAAGTTGTGCTTGCCCCTATGTCTAACACAGATATGGAAGGTAGAATAGTGTCAAGGTTAGATGGAGGGCCGCCAATTGACCTGACACAAGTTCTGCCACGGCTGGACAAAGGAACAATTGTGTTGATTGGTGTAGCTAAACCAATCATTCGCACTTTAGTGAATAAACATGAATTAAAATTGGTGGAAACTGCTGAAGTTGATGAAATAGCTATCCTGAACTCAATTCCCACCGCTGAAGGAGCAATCCAACTAGCCATGGAAGAAGTTCCATATACAATCCATGGCTCACGGTGTTTGGTACTCGGTTTTGGCCGTTGTGGTAAAACTTTAGCATTGGCACTATCCCATTTAGGGGCTCAGGTTACAGTTGCTGATCGTAGCCGAGTTCAGCTAGCCTGGGCAGATGCTTTTGGTTTAAAACCTCTGCCCTTAGCGGATTTAATCAACCATGTGGATTTCGACATTATTTTCAATACCATTCCAGCACTTATCCTTACCGAGGTCTATTTGAGCAAACTTGATCCATCAGTGCTGATTATTGATTTGGCTGCAGCTCCAGGAGGAGTAGACTTTGCTGCTGCTAATCAGTTAGGCATTAGAGCAATTCATGCCTTATCATTACCAGGAAAGGTCGCACCTCTAACTGCAGGCAAAATTCTATCAGATTGTATTCCCCGATTACTCGAAGAAATGCTAGGAGGGACCGGGAATGCAATTTGAGAATGTGCGCATCGGTTTTGCAATGACAGGAAGTCATTGCACATATGAGGAAATCTGGCCTCAGATTGAGGCCTTGACTAAACTTGGAGCCGATATCTATCCTATAGCTTCGCATGCGGTTGCTTATACTGATACACGCTTTGGTAAAGGACAAGAAATTATTGCTAAATTTGCACAGTTAACTGGGAAAGATGTAATCACGGAGATCAAAGATGCAGAACCAATTGGCCCACAGAAACTCTTTGATGTGATGGTGATCGCGCCATGTACTGGAAATACTACTGCTAAGTTAGCTAATGCGATCACAGATACCCCAGTCCTGATGGCAGCCAAGGCTCATTTGCGTAATTTAAAACCGCTAGTACTAGCCATCAGTACGAATGACGGGTTAGGGATGAACGCGAAGAATATCGGATTACTTCTAAATACACGTAATATTTTCTTTGTTCCCTTTGGTCAGGATAACCCAGGGCAAAAACCTAACTCACTGGTTGCGGATATGAACTTACTGATACCTACTATTGCTAAAGCTTTAGAATACCAACAGCTGCAGCCAGTTTTAATTGAAAGATCAATGAGACAAGTCAAATAAGGAGGAAGGCGTAGTGAGAGCGGTAAATGTGGCAATTGTAGGGGCAACAGGTGCTGTTGGTATAGAGCTATTGCGGATTCTCGAGGAGCGCGAATTTCCTGTTAATTCCCTCAAATTACTGGCATCCCAGCGCTCTGCAGGGAAAAAGCTGAGCTTCCGCCATCAAGAATACACAGTGGAAACCATAGATGCCCATCAATTTGATCAGGTTGATATTGCGTTCTTTTCGGCAGGCTCTGATGTGAGTAAAGAGTGGGCACCGGTGGCTGTAGCAGCTGGATGTGTTGTGATAGATAATTCCAGTGCTTTCCGGATGGATCCCAGTGTACCATTAGTTGTACCTGAAGTGAACAAAGAAATGATAGCAACTCATCGAGGGATCATCGCGAATCCCAACTGTTCCACCATCATTCTTTGTGCAGCGTTGAAACCAATTTATGATGCGGTAGGGATCAATCGAGTCGTTGTTAGCACTTATCAAGCAGTTTCAGGCGCTGGGCATATGGCTATGCAGGAGTTGGAGGATCAAGTAAAAGCTTACGCCAACAACGAACCACTTTCAGCACATATTCTTCCGGTTAAAAGTTTATCAAAGCATTATCCAATACTTTTTAACGTTATTCCCCAGATAGATGTTCCTGGAGAACTAGGCTATACAAAAGAAGAATGGAAGATGATTCAAGAAACGCAGAAAATCTTTAATGACTATCAACTGCGAATCACTGCCACAACAGTAAGAGTACCTGTAATGCGGTCCCATTGCGAGTCAGTTAATGTGGAGACCAAACAGAAATTAACTGTAGCTGAGTGTCGTGATTTAATCAGCAAAGCTCCAGGATTACGGTTAGTCGATGATTTAGCAGCTCAGGAGTATCCTATGCCAACAGATACAGCTGGTCAGGATCTAATCTGGGTAGGCCGAATCCGTGAAGATACATCTTTAGAGAATGGGTTGAATCTATGGATCGCAGGTGACCAAATCCGAAAAGGAGCAGCCTTGAATGCAGTCCAAATTGGAGAGCAAGTCATTTGTGATTTGAGGTGACTTTCATGACAGTTTGTGTGCAGAAGTTTGGGGGCAGCTCTCTAATTACTAGAGAACTGCGGGAGCAAGTGGCTTTGCGTGTAATTGAAAAGCTCCATTCGCAGGTCCAGCCTGTTGTAGTGGTTTCAGCAATGGGTCGTGAAGGCGATGCTTATGCCACTGATACTCTGCTCAACTTGGTAAAGAGTGTGAATCCCCTTCCAACCTCACGGAACCTTGATTTACTGTTAAGCTGTGGTGAGATCATTTCTGCTGTCATCATGGCAGAGACTTTAAACCGATTGGGGTATCAGGCAATAGCGCTTACAGGATGGCAGGCAGGAATTGTTACTGATCAGCATCATGGCAATGCGCGTATCGTTTCTATTGATCCTGAGCCACTGAAGCAACATCTCACAAAGGGTAAGATTCCAGTTGTAGCTGGATTTCAAGGTTATAGTACTGACCAGGAAGTTACTACTTTGGGCAGAGGTGGCAGTGATATAACAGCTGTGGCTCTCGGTGCTGCGCTAGGTTGTAAAGTGGTAGAGATATATACTGATGTTGATGGAGTCAAGACTGCAGATCCACGAATCATTCCAGAGGCACCTACCTTGTCCTCGATTACCTATAATGAGATTATTGAGCTAGCACATTTAGGAGCTAAGGTAGTTCACCCCCGAGCTGTAGAAATTGCTATGGAAGCTGGGTTAGAGCTGAAGATTTTGGCTACCGCTCAAGCGGGTGTTGGAACAACTATCACTAGGTCACCTCTAGTTTTAGGACAGCACAAGAAGATCTCGGATCGGGTTGTTACTGGTATTGCACATTTAGCTAAACGAGCGCATGTAAAAATCAGCGGATGTGATGATTTCAATAACTCGCCGGTTACCCTCAAGATCTTCGAAATTTTGGCAGAGAATAAGGTTAGTGTAGATTTGATCTACCTGTCACCTGAGTTAATCGCTTTTATTGTTGATGATGAAGTTTCTGCACTTGTTAAGGAGGTTTTATCCAATTTAGGATTGAATATTTCAGTTGAACAAGGATATGCCAAAGTCTCTGTCGTTGGTGCAGGGATGCATGGTGTGCCTGGGGTGATGGCCAGAGTGGTACGTTGTTTAGAAAAGGTTAATGTACCTATCTATCAAACTACAGATTCTCACGCAAACATATCGTGCTTGATTAGAGAAAAAGACTTAGCGGTTGCCGTGCGGGCTTTATACGAAGAGTTTGATTTGAGTAAGGGGGTAAGTTAACGTGAGGACAGGTCAGGTTCTTACAGCAATGATCACACCTATGAAGAAAGATGGCTCTGTAGATTATAAACAAGCTGTAGCTTTAGCAGAATCATTAGTTGCGAATGGCTCTGATGGTTTGGTAATCTGCGGCTCAACTGGCGAATCTGCAACATTGACATTTGATGAGAAAGTTCAGCTGTTTACAGAGATTGTCAATGAATTAGGCGGAAGCACTGAAGTGATTGCAGGAACCGGTACAAATGATACAGCAGCGAGCATTGCTTTGACTAAAGCTGCAGAAAAAGCTGGTGTTGATGGGATAATGCTTGTCACACCATATTATAATAAACCGTCACAGGAAGGTTTATATCAGCATTTTAAAGCTATTGCTGAGAATTCTAGTTTACCGATTATGTTATATAATGTACCAGGGCGTACAAATGTAAATCTTCTGCCTGAAACCGTAGCTCGTTTGGCTGAAATCAGCAATATTGTCGCTATTAAAGAAGCAAGTGGAGATCTTGCTCAAATCAGCTACCTGCGCAGTATCACACCTGAGAACTTCTTGATATACTCCGGTGATGATATTCTCACTCTGCCAATTTTAGCTGTGGGTGGCTGTGGTGTTGTCAGTGTAGCATCCCACCTGGTTGGCAGACGCATCAAATCAATGGTGGAAGCTTTCTTTGCTGGCAGAGTCCAGGAAGCTACCAGCATTCACCTTGAATTGCTGGAGTTATTTAAAGCCATGTTTATTACCACAAATCCTGTTCCGGTCAAACGTAGCCTTGAGTTCCTCGGTATCGAAACCGGTCCAGTTCGGCTGCCATTAGTGGATTTAACCAAGGAACAGGCAGAAATCATTAAAGAAACTTTGAGACATTACGGCTTACTTGAGCACCAATGATTTGGTGCTCTTTTTCATTTCTCCTCTCCTTGGTTGTAAAAATTAGCTAATTTGATTATAATAGTTCTAACGACTTAGTGCGGAGTTTTGGACACAGGTCTTCAGTAAGGTGGTCGGCGGAAGATCGAACTAAAGCACTTACCTAGTATGTTCTAGATGGAGGATGTTATATTCATGGCGAAAAAGAATAGTAAATTTAGAATTATTTTCCTTGGTGGTATGGGGGAAATAGGCAAAAACATGACCGTTTTTGAATATGAGAATGACTTGATCGTGGTTGATGCGGGGGTGATGTTTCCTGAGGACGACATGCCAGGTGTTGATCTGGTAATCCCCGACACCACGTACTTATTGGATAATGCCAGCCGTATTAAAGCAATCATTCTCACTCATGCTCATGAAGATCATATTGGGGGTGTACCCTTCCTACTCAAGCAGATCAACATCCCTGTATATGGAACCAAATTGACATTGGGACTTTTAAAACTCAAGCTGGCTGAACACAATCTTGAGCGTGCTACGGATATGCATGAAATCAAAGCGGGAGAACGGATTAAGATTGGCAATTTCGATGTGGAGTTCATTCATGTTAACCACAGTATTCCTGATGTGGTGGCGATTGCTTTTCATACCAAGTTAGGTATTGTGGTTCATTGCAGCGACTTTAAATTTGATCAAACGCCAATTGATGGTAAAGTAACTGATTTATACAAACTCGCCGAATTGGGTCAAAAGGGAGTATTATGTTTGCTGTCTGATTCCACAAATGCAGAACGCCCTGGTTATACCGAATCAGAACGCACAGTTGGTGAGACTTTTGCTCGGATTTTTGCTAAAGCTGAAGGTCGTATCTTTGTTGCCACGTTTGCGTCAAATGTGCATCGCCTGCAACAGATTGTTGACGCGTCGCTGGCGCAAGATCGGAAGATTTGTGTCATTGGCCGGAGTATGGTAAATGTGGTGTCAATTGCTCAAGAACTGGGTTATTTACGGATTCCCGAAGGTATGTTATTGGATGTAGAGCAGATTGACCGACTGCCGGCTCATAAAGTTGTGATCATTACCACTGGTTCGCAGGGTGAACCCATGTCTGCTTTAACACGCATAGCTATGGCTGAGCACAACAAGCTAGCGATAGCTCCTGGTGATACTGTCATTATTTCTGCTAATCCAATTCCTGGTAATGAGAAGAGTGTAGGGAAGATCATTAATCATCTATTTAAAGAGGGAGCAACCGTAGTATATGAGCCATATTTAGGCATTCATACTTCCGGCCATGCGAAGCAGGAAGAATTAAAACTACTGCTTAACCTCACAAAACCAAAGTATTTCGTACCAATTCACGGTGAACATCGGATGTTGATGAAGCATGCTGAACTCGCTCGAGCAACAGGTGTAAGTATGGACAACATTTGCATTGCTGAGTTAGGTTCAGTATTGGAATTTGATCAATCTGGACTGCGTGTTGCTGATCGTGTACCAGCTGGTCAGGTGTTTGTCGATGGGCTGGGTGTAGGTGATGTCGGCAATATTGTTCTGCGAGATCGGCGTCAGCTGGCTAGTGACGGTATTTTAATAGTTGTGGTGACAATAAACAGCCGTACTGGTGAGATACTGGCTGGGCCTGATATTGTTACGCGTGGTTTTGTTTATGTTCGCGAGTCTGAAAAGTTGATCGAAGAATCGCGGGAGAAAGTGCGGACTGTATTGAATGATTGTCAAGAACAAGGAGTAACCGAGTGGGGGTTGCTTAAGCAGAGTGTACGGGATACCTTGTCTCGGTATCTATATGAGAAAACCAAGAGACGTCCAATGATTCTCCCGATAATTATGGAAGTGTGAGTTGGTGTTTATTTTTCCCCAAAAATTCTCATACTAACTTCAAGTATGAGGAAAGGAAGGGGAATCATGGAGTTTTCTCAAGAAGTACAATATCCAAATATGCCCATGCCCAATCCTAATCAACCAGGACCAACAGGGCCAATGCAAAATTATCCACAGAATATCCGTAATTTTGGTCAAATGGCATTACCAGATGGCAGCCATCCATATCATGTTCTGCCGATTGTTGGGCAGATAGAAGGGCATATTATACTGCCCCCCCGCAATAAGACTACAAAGTATGAACATGTCATTCCTCAATTGGTAGCCATTGAGCAGAACCCGAATATTAAAGGGTTGTTGATCATTCTGAATACAGTTGGTGGTGATATTGAAGCAGGTTTAGCTATAGCTGAAATGATCAGAACCATGTCGAAACCGACTGTATCTTTGGTGCTCGGTGGAGGGCATTCAATTGGTACACCGATTGCTGTTGCGGCAGATCGTTCATTCATTGCTGAAACTGCCACAATGACCATTCATCCCATTCGATTAACGGGTTTAGTAATAGGTGTACCCCAAACCTATGATTATCTTGACAAGATGCAAGATCGGATTATCCGTTTTATTGTTGATAACTCACGTATTTCTGAAATACAACTGCGGGAAATGATGTTCCGTACAGGTCAGTTGATGCGTGATGTGGGTACGGTATTAATTGGCGAAGAGGCGACGCGATGTGGATTAATCGACGAGATTGGTGGTCTGGGAGAAGCGGTTAATTGCCTGCAAATGTTTATCAATAATCCCGATTTAGCGAAAGCCAAGCGCCGAAATTACCGCACTGTCTATCAGCAGGTACCACAGTATCAATATCAGCAGTTTGAGCGAGGTGGGTACTGAGATGCTCTATTCTATCATTCCCAATGAGGAGATTTGGGCAGAAGATGTTCAGAGTCCCACTTTTTGTGAAATGGTGATTGGCGATTGTAAGATGTTGGTGGAACAGTTACAAAACGGGCAGGGCAGAATAGAACGGATTCTCAGCACTGATCCACAGCACTATCTCGATCCTCGGTATCAACCGGGGCAGATAATTAGATTTTATTGAAGGTATAAGGTATATTTGGTCAGTTCCTTGGCATATATTGTGCCATGGATACTATGAAATGTCTCTTCAACTTCAGTTTAAGTATAGCTATTTTTATGTTGAGCCTAAGAGTGATGAGCACTAGCATTCAGGCAGTCTTGGGAGCCAGGCTGCGGCGGCTGCTCACATTGCTGACCTATAACCCGTTAATTAGCGTGGTCACTGGTGCGTTCGTCACGGCAACGATTCAGAGCAGCAGTGCTGTTGCTGCTTTAATGGTGGCTTTAGTCAATGCTGGTGTGCTCAATCTCAAACAAGCCTTCGGTGTCATTTTAGGTGCAAACATCGGAACCACGATTACTGCACAATTAGCAGCGTGGGATATGTCCAGATTGATTGTACCTACAATGCTCTGTGGGCTTTTTTTACTGCCTGGAAGCAAAAAACATAAGTACACAGGAGCGTGCTTGATTGGCCTTGGTGGATTGTTTTTTGGTTTATACTGGTTGAAGCTCAGTTTACTGCCAATTTTAGAAAAAGAACTCATCCGCCACCTGCTTGTGGATCTAAGCGAAAATGTTTATTTAGCTGTTTTAGTGGGGATAGGAGTAACCGCGGTCGTGCAGTCTAGTAGTGCAGTTACCAGTGTGACTATTATCTTGGGGCATATTGGCGCAATTCCTTTGATGGGAGCGATTGGCATTGCCTTGGGAAGTAACATTGGTACAGTAGGTACTACACTAATTTCCAGCCTAGGTATGAGCAAAGAAGCGCGGGCTACTGCTTATGCGGATCTGATGTTCAATGTACTTGGTGTTTTGCTTGTACTTCCAATTATAAAGTATTTTACACTGCTGGTTAGCTTGACATCACCGTATTTACCTCAGCAGATTGCCAATGCACACACACTGTTCAATGTGTTTACAGCCTTTGTTGCACTTCTGCTGATTGATCCTTTGACGCGTGCAGTATGCTGGATAGCAGGAATAAAATAGCGGATAGAGAAATCTATAGCAATCAAAGAGTGGGAGTGGATACTGTGTCGTATTTACAGGCAATTATCTTAGGTATTGTTCAAGGCCTAACTGAGTTTCTTCCAGTCAGTTCATCAGGGCATCTAGTACTGTTTGAATCCTTATTTCGCATTAATGAACCGACATTAGCGTTTGAGATTTTCCTGCATCTAGGCACTCTAATAGCTGTATTTGCTGCATTTTGGCAGGAAATAGTTTTATTGATTTGCTCAGTAATCAAGATGTTAAGAAAACCAATGCAAATTCCGCAGCTGGTCAAAGCAGATGGCGGCTGCAGACTGGTAGTAATGCTCATTGTCGCTACTATACCAATCGTTATCGTTGGTCTGTGGCTACAGGATTGGATTACACAACTGTTTCGCGATCCCAAAGTCACGGGTTTGATGCTTATTGTCACAGGAACATTATTGTACCTATCCAGTCGAGTAAGTCGTGGAAAAAAGAACTTAGAGCAGATTCGTTATGCAGATGCATTATTCATTGGTTCAGGTCAAGCGCTGGCCGTATTACCAGGACTATCGCGCTCGGGTACCACAATTGCTGCTGGCCTTCTGAGAGGAATTGAGCGGGAAAACGCTGCAAGGTTTTCCTTCTTGCTTAGCATACCAGCAGTGTTGGGTTCGCAGGTTCTGGCAATAAAGGATGTCTTGACATTGCCTACAGGTTCGGTATCGATTGGTGTGATGGCGACAGGAACAGTTGCTGCAGCAATAACTGGTTATTTAGCGATAAAATTGTTGATTAATTTTGTTCGCCGTGGGAAGCTAACAATTTTTGCCTATTATACCTGGTGTATTGGTTTGCTGGTGGTGCTTTTCAACATGTAAGGCAGGAATGGAAGGTAGAAAGAGCGAACATTGCATTAGCAGAGCAAGGGAGAGCAGTTTTAATGGATTTGGCACGGAATTTGCATAATATTCGCGAACGAATCAACCAGGCATGTTTACGTGCTAATCGGGATCCTCAATCAATCCAGTTGTTAGTCGTTACGAAGATGGTTGAGCATGCTACTATTGAGGAACTGATTAAGCTTGGTGTAAGCACATTTGGGGAAAACCGCGTACTGCAGGCAAAAGATCGCTGTGAACGTTTCTCACAAGCGCAATGGCATCTGATTGGCACACTTCAGACAAACAAAGTGAAGTACTGCCGAGACTTTGCCATGATTCATTCAGTTGATCGATGGCATTTAGCGCAGGTTTTAGAGGAAAAAGCAGCGCAATGGGACAAGCAGGTGCAAATTCTTATCCAGGTGAATATTGCCAATGAAGCCACAAAACATGGTGTGACAGTAGATCAAGCTTTAACCTTGGCTGAACGAGTAACTCAAGAATGCCCGCATTTGAATATTCGTGGTTTGATGGGTATGGCACCATTGGTCCAACCAGAAGATACGCGGAGTTATTTTCGGCGATTAGCCGATTTGTATGCCGAATTGCGTGTCAAAATTAAACCTGATGTGGACATTTTATCCATGGGCATGAGCAATGATTTCGAGGTAGCTATTGAAGAAGGGGCGACTATGGTAAGGATAGGATCGGCCTTATTTACGGAGGAGGAATAGCTATGGCATCCGTGATTGACAAAGTATTGACTTTGTTAGGTGTACGGGACGTTGAGGAAGATAAAGTGGAAAAAGTAGAACCAAGTGAACCATCGGTAGTGCAAAAACAGGTTGAAAGCAAACCTTTGCGCAAAACGAATTTGATTAGTTTGGAAGGTGGAGCTAAACCTGTCCGAATTATTATTATCGAACCAACAGCATTTGAAGAGGTTCGTACCTATGTTGATCATCTTAAGAATAGGCATCCAATTATTCTCAGACTCAATTCTCTAGATGTTCAGGAAGCGCGGAGAATCGTTGATTTCATGAGTGGCGCAACATATGCCATTGATGGCAACATGCGTAAATTAGGGGATATGATATTCTTTTTTGCTCCTCATTCCGTTGTTATAGAAGGAGAACTGGATGCAGACAGTTTTGATTTTTCTACGCTTGATGATTAAGGAGAATACATATGGTACTGATTCGGTTAGTCGATAGTTTATTTAATGTTTATGAGTTGATTCTAGTAGCACGAGTACTTATGAGCTGGATTCCTACTCTCGATCCAACTCATCCGGTTGTGTCTTTTGTTTACAATGTGACCGAGCCTGTATTACGACCTATCCGCAATTTAATGCCTGCGGGATTAATGATTGATTTTTCACCTATGATTGTCTTTTTGTTTTTACCCTTGGTTAAAAGCATTGTGATTATCTTCTTGCAATCACTGTTGCGCGGTCTAGGAGGATTTTGATCTGTGGATAAAGCAAAATTAACGAGTCACTTGTTGAATGAACACGAGAGAGAAATTGGTTATCGTGTGATTGATGCAGCTGAGTTAGCCTGGAAGACCAATAACCCACAATTCACCGATTTCTATGATCCTCATGAACAGAAAGTAGCCAAAAGTGTCTTGTCAGCCTTTGTGGAAGTAATTGTCTTGACTTATGGAGGTTATAGGCAAGCAGAACGAGCACGGTTGGTTATTGCACCCCAGTTCTATGTGACAGAGGCAATCCCTACACCAATCCGTGTACTGCAGGCAGAAGGTGATTTCCGCTTTAGCTCGGTTTCTCATCGTGACTACCTTGGCTCATTAGTTGGTCTAGGTATAAAGCGGGAAAAAATTGGCGATATTTTAGTGCAAGATACAGGCTGTCAGGTGATTGTAGCCAGTGAAATAGCTGATTATCTACTGATCAATTGGCGTCAGGTAGGAAAAGTAAATCTTAAGGTTACAGAAATTGATCCTGAACAGTTGGCGGTAGAACCAGAGCGTGTTAAGCAAATCAAGACTACAGTGGCATCTCTACGCCTTGATGCGGTAGCTGCTGCAGGATTTGGTGTTTCTCGAACAAAAATGGCACAGGAAATCAAGAACGAAAAAGTGAAAGTTAACTGGAAACTAGTTACCAGCCCAGCTTATGAGCTGCATGAAGGGGATGTGATTTCTATCCGTGGCCGTGGCCGTGTTGTAGTGGCTAGCATAACGGGTACGACTAAGAAGGGCAGATTGGGGTTGCTTTTAGAGCGAATGCTCTAAAATGAGAATAAATAACCGGGGGTATATGCATGCTCAAACCTATCGACATTCACAATGCCGAGTTCAAACGGTCTTTTAAAGGGTATAATGAAGAAGAAGTTGATGCATTTTTAGCTAGGATTGTTAGTGAATATGAAAACTTGTATCAGCAGAATAAAGATTTGCAACAGCGCATAGCTCAATTGGAACAAGAGCTAAAACAGTACAAAAATAAGGAATCAGACATCTATGGATTAATTACTTTGACCCGTGAGACAGTGGCTGAGGCTAAAGAGGTGGCTACACAGCACAGTCAAGCAATAATCGACGAAGCTACAATGAAAGCTAAGGTGATTATTGATGAAGCAAAGCTGAAAGCCAAGCAAATATTAAATGACAGTCAGGCTCAGCTTGCTCAGGTACAACAGCGTGTTTCTGAACTGCGTCGGATTGAGAAGGAATTTAAAGAGTCTATGCGCAGGGTTATGGAATCTACCTGGTCAATCATCGATTCGGGTTTGAAAGATATCGAACCAGATGAGAGCGGTGTAACTAAAGTATATCGAGAAATTGCTGCTAATCTGGATCTGGAAGACTCGTCTGCTACTTGACTAGAAAGCGGCAAATGATTATAATAACAAGAAGTATAAGAGAGCAACGACTATGAAGAGGAGAGTAGATGCAGCAACGGTTGACAGAGAGTCGGGGAAAGGTGAAAGCCCGACACCTGAGCTGTATTGAAGATCACCTTGGAGTTATCAGCTGAAACGTTTTCGAAAGTAAGCTGGATCGGTGGTGCCGTTATAACCAGCAAAGTGAAGGCTGCAATGCCTTAACTAGGGTGGTACCGCGGGTAATCTCGTCCCTTTGAGGGACGAGATTTTTTTATAATTTGGATACAGAAAAATGCAAGGAGGGGCAATATGCAGAAGACAGATTATCAAAGCACTTTACAACTACCGAAAACAGACTTCCCCATGCGCGCTAATCTGCCACAGCGGGAACCTGAGATGCTAAAGTATTGGGAAGAAAACAATTTTTATCAACAACTGCAGCAAGATGGACTAGAACAAGATCGTCCAGTCTTCATTCTTCATGATGGGCCGCCATACGCTAATGGCCATATTCATATTGGTACAGCGTTGAATAAAATTCTTAAGGATATTGTAATTCGGTCTCGTTCTTTAGATGGATACCGTGTACCGTATGTGCCCGGTTGGGATACACATGGCTTACCAATTGAACTGCGAGCAATAAAAGACTTGGGAGTAGACCGGAATAAAGTATCTCCTGTGGAATTGCGCGAGAAATGTCGGGAATATGCTTTGAAGTACGTTGACATTCAAAGAGAGGAATTTAAACGTTTAGGTATTTGGGGTGATTGGGACAATCCCTACTTGACTCTAAAGCCTGAGTATGAAGCAAAACAAATCGAAATTTTCGGTATTATGGCCAGCAAAGGGTTCATTTATAAAGCTTTAAAACCAGTATACTGGTGCATGGATTGTGAAACAGCCCTGGCTGAAGCGGAAATAGAATATGCTGATCACCGTTCTCCCAGCATCTATGTGCGATTTGCTGTGAAAGATGGCAAAGGCAAATTAGCTGAAGAGAATACTTATTTTGTAATCTGGACTACAACCCCCTGGACCATACCAGCTAACCTGGCCATCTGTATTAATCCCAACCTAACTTATGTTCTGGCAGCTACAGATAAAGGCAATCTTGTTGTAGCTAAAGGATTGTTGACCAACTTCGCTGCAGCCGTTGGTTTGGAGAAGTGTGAGATTGTTGCGGAGTACCTTGGTGCGGATTTAGAAGGAATCGTCTGCACGCATCCATTATATGACCGGGATTCACTAGTTATCTTGGGTGAACATGCAACTTTGGAAGCTGGTACAGGATGTGTACACACTGCACCTGGCCATGGTATGGAAGACTACCTGGTCGGACTCAAATACAATCTTCCAGTGTTCGCTCCTGTTGATGAGCATGGTGTCTTTACTGAAGCAGCAGGCAAGTATGCTGGTATCAAGATTACTGATGGAAATAAAGTAATAGTAGAAGATCTGGAACAGGTTGGCGCTCTCTTAAAGCTGGAGTTTATTACCCACTCCTATCCGCACTGTTGGCGCTGTAAGCATCCAGTGTTTTTCAGAGCAACTGAGCAATGGTTTGCTTCTCTTAGCGGTTTTCGTCAAGCAATGTTGGAGGCTATCAAGCAAGTGAAATGGGTGCCCAGCTGGGGTATTGACAGAATAAGCAATATGGTCGCTGATCGTGGGGATTGGTGTATTTCTCGACAACGAGCATGGGGTGTGCCTATTCCACTGTTCTACTGCGAAGACTGTGGTGAAACAATCATTACTCAAGAAACTATCAACCATGTTGCCGAGATTTTCCGGCATGAAGGTAGTGATGCATGGTGGAAACGAGATGTAGCAGAATTGATGCCGCCAGGATTTGTCTGCCCCAAATGCGGAGGATCCCATTTTACCAAAGAGACTGATATCATGGATGTATGGTTTGATTCTGGTGTTTCGCATGCATCAGTTCTCCAGCAGCGGGATGAACTGCGGTGGCCAGCAGATCTTTACTTAGAAGGTAGTGACCAACATCGCGGCTGGTTCCAATCATCATTATCTACTTCAATCGCTGCTTATGGGCAAGCTCCATACCAGAGTGTACTGACCCATGGGTTTGTTGTGGATGGCGAAGGCCGTAAAATGTCCAAATCGCTTGGCAATGTCGTCGAGCCGGGTGAGGTAACAAGCAAGTTTGGTGCGGACATTCTTCGGATGTGGGTAGCATCTTCGGAATATCGTGGTGATATTCGTGTTTCACCTGAGATTTTACAACAACTATCCGATGCTTATCGTCGGATTCGTAATACTGCTAGATTTATATTAGGCAACTTATATGATTTTGATCCAGACAAAGATCAGGTACCTTATGAACAGTTGTGTGAGATTGATCAATGGGTACTAGACCAATTATATAAACTCAGTAAACGTGTTCGGGAAGCTTATCGGAAATATGAGTTCCATGTCGTGTATCACAGCATCTATCAGTTCTGTTCAGTAGAGCTCAGTGGTTTCTATCTGGATGTACTCAAAGATCGTCTCTACTGTGATTTGCCAACTGGTTTATTGCGGCGGTCAGCCCAGACAGCGATGTACTTGCTGCTGACGGAATTAACTCAACTATTAGCACCGGTAATTGTTTTCACTGCTGATGAGATTTGGCAGCACTTGCCCAAAGCAAAAGAAAAAGCAGCAAGTATCCATTTGACACGTTGGACTCAATTGCCTGATTATTACCTCAATCCTCAGGTAGCTGAGAAGTGGGCAAAACTTCTAGAAGTTAAACGGGTGGTAGCCAAAGCTCTAGAGGATGCGCGAAACGAAAAATTGCTTGGCAGTTCTAATGACGCTAAGATTACGATTTTCGGCGATCAAGAAACCATCTCCATCCTGGAGCAAATCAAAGAACCATTGCCTATGTTGTTTATTGTGTCCCATGTGGATTTGGTGGTGACCGATAACCAAGAAACTCAAGTGAAAGTTGAATTAGCAGACACAGAAAAATGCGACCGGTGTTGGCGTCATGACATTACAGTCGGCAGCAGCGAACAGCATATCTGTGCTCGATGCCTAGATGTTGTGTTGAACTCCTCTGCAGAATAGCAGAGGAGTTTTTTTCATACGCTATCATCAAGGAGGAAAAGGGATGAAACAAGTAGATACTGGGTTAATGGAAACCTTGATTAAAAAACTTGAAAAGCTGGCGATGGCGATGGAAAAAGCTAGTGTAGCTGAATACATTGAACTGTACCGTAAACCTCAGCGGTTGATTTACCTGAATTTTATTAGTGGTATAGCTCGTGGTTTTGGTTTGGCAGTTGGTTTTACAGCAGTAGGTGCCCTTTTCCTTTATCTGCTCGGCAGATTAGCATCGTTGAATTTGCCAATTGTTGGCGAGTTTATTGCTGAAATTGCTCGGATTGTCCAAGAAGAACTTTCACGTCGAGCTTATTAGGAGGGTTAGCATGGAAAAACATAAGTTAGAGTATTATCGCCAGTTATTAGAGTACGAAGAAGAACAGTTGCTGAAGACAATTGAGGGTTTTGAGGAACAAGGAATTCATGAGAACATGAATGACGTGACAGGTGAATTATCGGCTTATGATCAACACCCTGCGGACTATGGCTCCCAGATGTTTGAGCGCGAGAAAGACTATGGACTATTGGAGAATGCTAAACAACAATTGAGTTTAGTGAGAGAAGCATTGCATCGGATCGATGAGGGGACTTATGGTTATTGTGAAAAATGTCAGCAGCCAATCGATCCTGAACGGTTGGCTGCCTTGCCCTATGCGGTTAAGTGCATTTATTGTAAACAAGAAGAGGAGCAACATCTAACTCCAGATGCCAGCGACCAAAATCTTTCTTTTGGCCGCACATTTACTCATGGAGACTTTGTCGGTTTTGACGGAGAAGACGCATGGCAGGCTGTAGCGCGTTATGGTACCGCTAATTCCCCTCAAGATATTCCTGGCGCGAGTGATTTTGATGAAGCATACACTAATGCAGATGAAGACCTCAGCAATGTAGATGACATCAAAAAAATCCAGAATCTACATTATGATAAACCCTAGGTGGTGAGCAGGAAAATTCTGGCTGAAAACGAAGTTCACTATTAAATAGAGCGAGAGAGGGATTTGGTTGGTTCATGTGATTATTGGTGCATTGATTGTTGCTTTGGATCAAGCAAGTAAACTTTGGATCATGATGAACTTCGTTGAAGGCGAAAGTGTACAGTTGCTGCCTTATATTTATTTCACTTATGTCCAGAACCGCGGTGCAGCATTTGGGTTATTAACCAACCACCAATGGCTATTTGTCATTATTGGGCTTATTGCCATCTTTTTAGCGTGGTACTACCGCAAGCTGATCCGGCAACAAAACTGGTTAGTACGATGGGGGATAACCCTAGCAATCGCTGGAGCGGTTGGTAATTTAATCGATCGCATAAGGTTGGGGGCAGTCATTGACTTTATTGATTTGACCTTTTTCCCTGTCTTTAATGTTGCAGATATGGCTATAGTTTTGGGAGTAGCCTTTTTATTTGTGGAGGTGCTGATAAATGACCGCCAAAAGTCAACCTCCTGAACTCCTGCAATTCGTCTGTAACGAAAATGATGTCGGTCAGCGGTTAGATCAGTTTCTGGCAGAACGGGTGCAGCAGAGTCGCTCGCAGATCAAGCGGTTAATCGATGATCAGATGGTTGTGGTCAACGGAAAGAGCGTCAAAGCTGGTTATCGTCTAAAACTTACAGATGAAATAATGGTTACCATTCCCGCACCAACGCCAATTGAACTGGAGCCTGAAGCTTTGGATATCGAAATCATTTATCAGGATGCTGATCTAGCGGTGATTAATAAACCTGCTGGATTAGTAGTTCACCCGGGAGCTGGCAATTGGCAGCATACGCTAGTCAATGCCTTACTTTATCATTGTCCTGACCTGTCGGGTATTGGAGGTAAACTGCGCCCAGGGATAGTCCACCGGCTGGACAAGGATACTTCAGGAATCATGGTAATAGCCAAGAATGACGCAGCACACCAGTATTTGGCTCAGCAGATTAAAGCGCGAAAGGTAAAGCGGCATTATTTGGCCTTAGTACATGGAACCATTACTGCTGAGCAAGGCCGCATTGAAGCGTCAATTGGCCGCCATCCTGTAGAACGCAAAAAGATGGCCATCCGTGAAGATGGGCGAGAAGCAATTACCCAGTTTTTTGTGCGGGAACGAATCGGCAAGGCTTATTCTTTGGTTGAATGCCATCTGTTAACCGGTCGGACACATCAAATACGGGTACACATGGCTGGAATTAACCATCCCATTGTTGGTGATCCTGTATATGGCAGAAAACATGGTAATCTTGGTGCAGCACGCCAGATGCTGCATGCTTTTTATTTGGGGTTTGTGCATCCTAGCCAACAGTGGATGGAGTTTCAGGTTGATTTACCAGCTGATTTTCAAGAGACATTAATGTTAGCCAGACAATATGGGGGGAGGGTAGTTGATGTTAGTAAAGAAGACTCAGATTATGGAAGCTGATGGAATTCGCAGAGCATTGACGCGGATTGCTCATGAGATTATAGAACGCAACAAAGGTACTGAAGATTTAGCACTGATTGGAATTCACACAAGAGGTGTCCCACTGGCGCAACGGATTGCAGCGAAGATCAAAGAAATCGAAGGTGCCACAGTTCCTGTAGGTGAGCTTGATATTTCGTTATACCGTGATGATCTTTCGCCGGTGGCTGAACAACCGGTAATTAATCACACGGACATACCTTTTTCAGTGGCAAATAAAACTATTGTGTTGGTTGATGATGTCATTTATACTGGAAGAACGGTCCGAGCTGCTTTGGATGGTATAGTAGATCGGGGCAGACCAAAAGCTATTCAGTTAGCAGTGCTCATAGATCGTGGCCATCGTGAACTACCAATCCGAGCTGATTTTGTTGGCAAAAATGTACCTACTTCCAGGCAGGAGGTCATTTCTGTTTGCTTAGAAGAAACTGACGGGGAAGATGGCGTGTATATTATGATTCAAAGCTAAAAGAGGAGCCACTTGGCTCCTCCTATAAGCTTAAGGTCTTCTGTAAGTATCCAATAAGGTTAGAAGTTTAGTTGTTCCGTGTGACTGGATACTCTGGTGCAACTTGATGCACATTTTCTGGTCCAACTCAGCAGCTAACATGAACCGATGATCAGGTGATAAGCCTTAACCTTATGGATATGTTCACAGAAGCCTTAAGCCAGTAAAGGCATCGATTCAATGTTAGCGTGAAGCAACTTTTGCTTATCACCGCATCCATAGTATGTGTGGTTTGCAGGCAATTATACACGTTATAGGTACAAGAAAATATTACCAATTTCTCATCTCTCGCAGAAAAATCTTTGGGTAATCCTTGACAGGGCCACCAGTGGATGCTACAATAGTAAATGCTGAGACACAATGGCGGCATAGCCAAGCGGTAAGGCAGAGCTCTGCAAAAGCTCCATTCCCCAGTTCAAATCTGGGTGCCGCCTCCATAAGCTAATTTAAAGGATAGAATTATCTATCCTTTTTTTATTTGCCATGAAAGGAATTGATCATGACGTTTAACGCGTCCTAAGTAAGCAGAGACTATGCATTGGAAGGAGGATTTCCCGGATGCGTAGTCTGTGGAGCGGGGCAATCAGCTTTGGATTAGTCACTATCCCTGTAAAGCTATATTCAGCTACGGAACGTCAGGATCTAAAGTTCAACTATTTGCATAAGCAATGTCACACACCTATACGGTATGCCAAGTTTTGCCCTACGTGTCAAAAAGAGGTTGAACAAGAAGATATAGTGCGTGGATTTGAATATGCCAAGGGCCAGTATATTGTCCTCACCGAAGAAGATTTTGCTGGTGTGGCTATTGAAGCTACTAAGACTATTGATATTCTGGATTTTGTTGATCTTGTGGAAATAGATCCCATATTTTTTGACAAATCTTACTATTTGGAGGCTGTTAAACCAGGTATTAAAGCTTATCAGCTGCTCAAGCAAGCCATGGAGCAAACACAAAAGATTGCCATTGCCAAAGTGGTGATCCGCTCAAAGCAAGTATTGGCTGCCATTCGTTCTTATCAGAAAATTATGACGCTAGAAACTATGTTTTTCCCCGCAGAAATCAGGCCTATTACAGAACTGACTCCGGTTGATCAAGTTCAGATCAATGATCGCGAACTGGCTATGGCAAAGCAGCTGATTGAGAGTTTATCGACAAAATTTGAACCGCAAAGATATCAAAATGATTATCGAGAAGCCTTAATGCATGTAATTGAAGCGAAAATCAGCGGGAATGAAGGTGTTGTAGCTGCTGAACAACCAATCAGTGGAGAAATCATGGATCTGATGAAGGCATTGGAAGCTTCATTGAAAGCTGCAGAAGCACAGACTGAAACACGGGAGGAAGAACATGCTTGGCGCTAATGAGATCCGGCCAATGCTTGCCGTAGACCATCCTCAACCATTTGATTCACCTGACTACCTCTTTGAAATTAAGTGGGATGGCTATCGTTGTATCGCTTATTGCGATCACCAAATTCGGTTGGTGAGCCGAGGCGGAGTGGATTTGACTGCGCAATTTCCAGAAATCGCTGCTGATTTAGTCAAACTACCCACTAATTGTATCTTAGACGGAGAATTAATCATGTTGGATCAAAATGGCAAACCGGATTTTCACTACTTACGCCGTAAACAACCGCATGATTTGAGTACTTATGTGGTTTTTGACTTACTTTCTGTTAATCAGCAGTCTCAGATGGAACTCCCGTTGCTTGAAAGAAAAAATCGCTTAAGTTCTCTAATAGGTGAGCAGGATTTTTCACGGATCGTAGTTTCGCAAGTTGTAGATCGCTACGGTACCAGATTATTCCAAGCTGCTGTGGCTCAAAATCTGGAAGGTATTGTTGGTAAGCGCAAAGATAGTAAGTACCTACCAGGCATTAGAAGCCGTGCGTGGCTTAAAATAAAGCGACGATTGACTATTGATGCGGTAATTGTAGGTTATATTGAAGGTCAGCAGGGACTGAAATCTCTCATACTTGGATTGTATGAAAATGACAATTTGCGCTATATCGGCAATGTTGGGACCGGTTTTTCAGAACAAGAAAAAGTAATACTTCACGATGGCCTTAGGCGAATCCGTGGTAATTGCCCTCTGAAAACTCCCCCACCGATAACACATGCTGTATGGGTTAAACCGTTGTTGGTAGCTGAAATTAGTTATCTCGAGTTTACCCCGGATAAAAAGTTACGACAGCCGAGCTTTGTGTGCTTAAGACATGATAAATTACCGAAGGAATGTGGGTTTCCATGAAATCAAAACGGCCCTTTGAAGTAGAAGGTAAGCTAATTAACCTATCAAATTTGGATAAACTGCTCTGGAAAGATCCACCCATAACCAAAGCGGATTTGATCAATTATTTTATCACTGCAGCACCAGCAGCTCTCCCATATTGGCAAAATCGGCCATTAACATTGACGCGGTATCCCAATGGTATTGAGCAGGAGGGTTTTTACCAGAAGAACTGTCCAGAATACGCACCAACATGGGTAAAAACCTATAAAACTGTCGCCGATAGAACGAGTGTTGAATATATTGTCTGTAATGATTTGGCTACCCTTGTATGGTTGGCTAACCAAGCAGTGATTGAAGTTCATCCTGCCACTTACCTCGCAAATGATCCAGAACACCCTAGTTTTGCAATTATTGACTTGGATCCTACTGCACCACTTGGCTTTGAGGCAGCACGTGATGTTGCCCTAAAGATTAAAGTGATATTGGATCAGTTGGGATTACGTGGTTATCCCAAAACATCTGGTGCCACGGGCGTGCATATCTATATTCCGCTCAAACCGCAGTACACGTTTGATCAAACCAGCTTATTCGTGGAAATAATTGGTAAGTTGCTGATCAAGTTTTACCCAAACTTGGTTACTAATGAAAGACTAGTCAGAAACCGTCGCGGTGTCTATATTGACCACTTACAGAATCAACCAGGGAAAACCATTGTGGGTGTCTATAGTCCTAGACCTTTGCCTGGGGCACCTGTATCGACACCAGTTGAGTGGGATGAACTTGCGAGAATTGATCCAAGCGACTTTACTGTGCTGACATTACCGCAGCGATTAAAAACAAAAGGCGATTTATTTGCGCCTGTGCTGCGTGATCAGCAGACGATAGATCACGTTTTTGATCTTTTGTCAGCAGAACTACGTTAAGGAATATCAGACATGCGCCAACCGTATAATAGGAGAAAGAAGAGGTGAAATCCAGATGTCGGTGTTGACAATTAGCGCTTCCAATTCATTGATGGATTCCGTAAAAACAATTTTCGATGCTGAGTTTGTTACCGTCAAGTGGCACAAAGAAGGCAATTACACGTTCTTAGAATTACCACGGACTGTAGAAGTCCGTTCCAATCTGAAAATCATGAATGTACTAGCTGCGATCATTTTTGGACAGCTTGCTCATCTGTGGATTCAGCGCTTGTTGCAGTTGAACTACAATTACTTCGACCCTGAGGAAAAACAGATCATATTACGTAATGCCTACAAACAGTTATCAGGATGCTCCCGCGATCTTTATCATCGAGTGTATTCAGTGTTGACAGATTATTTAATGACTAATGATCAGATCAATCTAGAAGGTTTTGTCCGGTTTCGTATCAAAGATTTCTGGCAATTTCTCACCGAAGCCGTTGATGCTGCTGTTGATGCGTATTTAATTGAAAGGGAGTATCAGGAATTCGTTAGATTATTGCGGTATTTTGTAGAGTTGCAGGAACCGAAGATCGAAATGGTGAATGTGATTATTGATCAGCCCGATAGCTTTCATATCCTTGATTACAAAGGTGAAGAGATTCAGACAGAACATTTAGAAGATATGATCTTAGAGTTAGGACATAACGAGCTAGATTTTGAGGATTTTCTTATCAGTGCTTTGATTACAATTGCACCAGCCAAGCTTGTTCTTCACTTGTGTCAGGGAAATCGGGTTGAACAGACCATTCTAAATATCTTTACTCACAGGGTCATGGTCTGTGATGGATGCGCATTGTGCAAGGACATGTGCAATTGTCACAAAGGAAAGTAGGTAATTGGATGTGATATGGAATACTTTGATCATGATGGCGGTCGGTGGGCTTATTGGTTGGATTACAAATGTGATTGCAATCAAGATGTTGTTTTGGCCTAAGAAACCAATCACCATTCCTGGAACTTCTTGGCAAATCATCGGTCTTCTACCAAAACGCCATCATGAACTAGCGGTCAGCATTGGACAAGCTATTGATGAAAACTTATTGCCACTGGCTGATGTGATAGCTTATATGGAGAAGCATAATTACCGTGAACATGTGGTATCTGCTATTACAACTCATGTGGATACACGCATCAGAGCAAAACTGCCGCAATTCATTCCAGAAAAAATCAAAAGTATGATTTGCGATTATGTGAAGGAGATCATTGCTAATGAGTCGGAGGCCTTGTTCAATCAAGTAATCGCTTCATCGATGGATCAGCTGCAGCAAAACCTGCGTTTTGGACCAATAGTAGAAGAGAAAATCAAATCCTTTGATTTAGACCATTTGGAAAGATTGATTAAAGATTTATCAGCGCGTGAATTAAGGCACATAGAGTTGATAGGTCTATTTTTGGGAATGATTATTGGCTTATTTCAAGCGTTGCTTTTGCGTTAAAATTAGCTATTTATGGTTGATTGGACTTGACGAGCTTGGAAAGACTGTGATATACTTAATGCGAAGTAGAAGTCACCGCTTCTCACCTTGTAACGCTGAAGTTCACAAGGTTACTCAGAATGGCACATATTGTCGGGGACAATGAGTTATTTTGTGTTTAAGCGGGTGGCTGATGCTATCCGTTTTTTTATTACATTTAAGGGGTGATGCACATTAGCAATGAATTGAGAATTAATGAGGAAATCCGTGCGCGCGAAATCAGAGTCATCGATGAAAATGGGCAGCAACTGGGTATTATGTCTTTACGCGATGCGCTGCGCATTGCCAGCGAACGTAATCTGGATTTGGTAGAAGTAGCACCAAATGCTAAGCCTGTTGTCTGCCGTATTATGGATTATGGCAAACACAGATATGAACAGAGCAAGCGCGATAAACTCGCAAAGAAAAAGCAGAAGGTTATCAATGTCAAAGAGATTCGTATGACTCCGCAAATTGATGAGCACGATTTCAATGTTAAAACTCGAAGTGTGGAAAAATTCCTTAAAGCTGGCGATAAAGTGAAGGTCACTATTCGTTTTCGCGGCCGGGAAATTGTCCATACCACACTTGCTAAGGAGAAACTTGAGGAGTTAGCTAATAACGTTAAAGATGTCGGTGTGATTGAACGTGTGCCTAAATTAGAAGGGCGCAATATGATCATGATTTTAGCACCAAAAGCCGACAGTGCCAAAATAGAAAACAAGAATGCGGACTAAACTAAAAGCAGTAATAGTTGATGTCCTAATTGAGGGGGATTTATTATGCCGAAAATGAAAACCCATAAGGGAGCAGCTAAACGTTTCAAAGTTACTGGCTCAGGTAAAGTTATTAAAAACCGTTCGTTTAAAAGCCATATCCTAGAGAAAAAGTCGGCTAAGAGAAAACGCAAATTACGCCATGGGCAAGTGATCAGCGAGAACGATGTCAAGCGCGTAAAACGGATGCTGCCATACAGTTAAAAGAGGATAGGAGGATCAGATCATGTCAAGAGTTAAAGGTGGGACTGTTACACGTCGCCGTCATAAGAAAGTATTGAAGTTGAATAAAGGCTATTTTGGTGCGAAAAGCAAACTATTTCGCCCAGCCAACGAGCAAATGCTTAAATCACTCGCCTATGCTTACCGTGACAGACGGAATAGAAAGCGTGATTTCCGCAAGTTGTGGATTGCGCGAATCAATGCTGCCGCTCGTCAAAACGGAATGTCTTACAGCCGATTTATTTCTGGACTTAAAGCTAGTGGTGTAGCTATCAATCGAAAAATGTTGGCTGATTTAGCTGTCAATGACGCACAAGCATTCAGCGAATTGGTAGCTGTTGCAAAAAAGGCTCAAAAAGCTTAAGTAAGATTTTATAGATTCCATTAAGGAGATCAAACCTAGTGGAAATTACCAGCCATCAAAATACACACATCAAATTTATCAAGAAGTTGTATCGTAAGCGCTATCGTGATCAGTATCAGTTATATATCGCTGAAGGATTGCGTTTGGTAGAGGATATTGCTAAAACGGGGATGATTCAAGAGTTATACTATACCGATAAGCTGCTGACAACGACACGGGGAGAACAATTGCTATCAGCTCTCCAGGCAGAAGGAATTGCTGCCTACAAGTGTGCTCAGTCAGTTTTCAGCGAGATCTGCAGTACAGATAGTGATCAAGGAGTTTTAGCAGTTGTTCGGCAGCCTCAACCGGTAACGGATTGGCGAGATCACCTGCACAAAGGTGTAGTGCTGGTTATTGATCAGCTTCAAGATCCAGGTAATTTAGGTACTATCATGCGCACGGCACTTGGAGCAGGAATTGACGGAGTTTGGCTGATCGACGGCACAGTTGATCCATTTAATCCAAAAGTGGTCCGTGCTTCAATGGGTGCTGTACAAAGTCTACCTATTGCTTACATGACAGCGCAGGAGTGTTATGAGCAGTGTCAAAAACTAGGTTTGACATTGGTTGGCGCTGATGTCAGGGGTGCGCTGCCTTATTATCAATGCGATTTTACTACACCATGTGCGTTAGTGATTGGTAATGAGGCTAACGGAATCCAACCTGCCTTGCTTGAAAAGTGCCAACAGCGTGTGTGTATCCCCATCGTTAACGGTGTTGAATCTTTAAATGCTGCCATCGCCGCTGCCGTCCTTATCTATGAGGTTGTGCGGCAGCACCGGCTGATCTAGTTGTAAGGCCTTCCTGCATGTGTTATAATATTTACAACACTATGTAGGAAGGTGGTAGTTATGGACTTAACACCTGAGGTTGTGTGGAGGATATTCTTAGCTACCGGTTCTATTACAGCATACTTGCTTTATAAACAGCTTGCTGCTTTAAGGATTCATACATGGCATTGACATTTTTATTGCAGATTTATTGCAAAAGCTATGAAGGAGAGTAGTAGATCAATGGAAGCTACAGGGACGATAGGTCATAGACTGAGAGCCTATCGGTGGTAAGTTGATCGAAGTTTCGCTCTGGAGCTGCCGATTGAAATAGTAGTAGATCGCGCCGGATCTCCGCCGTTATCGGAGTAAGAGTGGGTAGCGCTATCATGCGCAACCAACTAGGGTGGTACCGCGTTAAAACTTTTTACGTCCCTAACGGATGTAAAAAGTTTTTTTAATATCGATACGATTATGCGGAGGTGCACTATGGAAACACGAATCTTGTCAGTAAAAACTAGTGCGGTCCAAGAATATGCCCAAGCAACCAATTTACAAGAGCTGGAACAAGTGCGCGTTAAATACTTGGGTAAAAAAGGTGAAGTGACACAGCTGCTCCGCAATATGGGTCAAGTCTCACCGGAAGAACGCCCAAAAGTCGGGCAGATGGTCAATCAGCTCAGAGATGAGTTAGAGAAATTATACGAGCAAAAACGTCAAGAAATCATCACTATTGAGCAAGAACGCCAATTGCTTGCGGAAAGATTAGATATAACACTGCCAGGGCGTAAGCCTATCCAAGGCAGTCTGCATCCATTAACCTTAGTCCTAAATGATATCAAAAGGATCTTTATTTCTATGGGATATCAAGTAGTCGAGGGTCCAGAAATTGAAACCGATTATTACAATTTTGAAGCTCTGAATATACCCAAAGATCATCCAGCCAGGGATATGCAGGATACTTTTTATATAACCGAAAACATTCTTCTACGCAGTCAAACTTCACCAGTGCAAATTCGAGTAATGGAAAATCAAAAACCTCCGGTACGGATTATTGCACCTGGTAAGGTGTATCGTGCAGATTCAGATGTTACTCATTCACCAATGTTCCATCAAGTGGAAGGTTTATTGATTGATGAAGGAATAACTTTGGCTGATCTAAAGGGAACATTACAAGTCTTTGCTGAAAAGATGTTTGGGCCAGGAACCAAGACACGGTTTAGACCAAGTTACTTTCCTTTCACTGAACCGAGCGCTGAGGTTGATGTATCTTGTATTATATGCAAAGGACGCGGCTGCCGAGTGTGTTCTGATACCGGCTGGCTGGAGATACTTGGCTCAGGAATGGTAGATCCTCGTGTATTAGCTAAAGTGGGGTATGACAGCTCTAAAGTTAGCGGTTTTGCTTTTGGTATGGGAATTGAGCGTATAGCGATGCTGAAGTATGGAGTTAATGATATCCGTTTGTTCTTCGAGAACGATCAAAGATTCTTGGCGCAGTTTAAGTGAATAAGGACGGGGGAGGAAATAATATGAAGGTATCTTATCGTTGGTTGCAAGACTATACTTCGATTCCCTGGAGTCCTCAGGAATTAGCAGAAAAATTGACGATGGTTGGGATTGAAGTTGAGGGCATTGAAAGTTTAGCACCGGATATTTCTAAAGTGTATGTAGGAAAAATCATTCAGGCTGAACCTCACCCTCAAGCTAATCTCAAAGTATGTCAGATAGATATTGGCAGTGAGTTATTGACCATTGTCTGTGGTGCACCAAATGCGCGGGTTGGTATTAAGGTGCCAGTTGCAGTAGTTGGCGCGATTTTACCAGGAGGAGTAGAAATCAAGCCAGTCAGTATTCGTGGTGTAATGTCTTATGGCATGGCATGTTCAGAAAGAGAACTGGGCTTAGGTGATGATCATTCGGGTGTAATGGAACTTCCTGAAGATACTCCGCTTGGTGTGGAATTGGTAACAGCGATGGGTTTGGATGATCAAATACTTGATGTCTCGATATATGCCAACCGGCCCGATTGTATGAGTATGTTGGGAATTGCTCGTGAAGTAGCAGCTTTGGCGCAGACGAAGATTAATTATCCGCAAATTGAAATAAAAGAAAATGCTGAGCAGATTCATGATTATACATCAGTTCAAATAGAGGCTCCCGATAAATGCCCACGCTACTCTGTGCGGATTATCCGCGGAGTTCAAATTAAGGAGTCTCCTTTGTGGATGCAGCAGAGACTGCGAGCAGCAGGAATGCGTCCCATAAATAATATTGTTGATATCACCAATTATGTGATGTTGGAAACTGGACAACCATTACATGCGTTCGATTATGACAAACTAACAGAACATCGCATTGTAGTGCGTGAGCCACGACCAGAAGAAAAAACTTTCGTTACTCTTGATGGCATCGAGCGAAGATTGGATACAGACATGCTCATGATCTGTGACGCTGCAGGGCCGGTATGTATTGGCGGAGTTATGGGTGGTGAAAATAGTGAAGTAACTGAAACTACAACCACAATTCTGCTGGAGTCAGCCAACTTCACTGCTGCTAATATTCGTCGTACAGCGCGTAAACTGGCAATTGGCTCAGAAGCTGCTGCGCGTTTTGAGAAAGGTATTGATCCCAGCGGTACCATTTTAGCGCTAAACCGCGCTGCCCAACTTATGGTCGAGTTGGCTGGGGGAGAAGTAGTTGCTGGAATTATTGATGTAAACTATGTTGATACAAATCCGCGTACGATTTCCTTGTGGCCTCAGCATGTGAATAAGCTGCTTGGCACGGAGATTGATGAAGCAACTATGATTAGCATTTTATCGAGCTTGGAATTGAATGTTGATCATTCTACCTTACCTTGGAAGGTTGTAGTGCCTGGATTTCGCCGTGATTTAGAACTAGAATGTGACTTAATTGAAGAAATTGCGAGATTTTGGGGCTACGATCAGATTCCTATTACTTTACCTCAAGCAGCGAGCGGAGCAGGCGGTGAGAGTTTAGAACTGGAGCAGGTTGATCAGCTAAAACAGCAATTAGTCGGAGCTGGAATGCAGGAAATCATGACTTATTCGTTTGTTAATCGTCAGAGTTTGGCTAAGAGCAGCCTTGCTCAATCAGAGACTTTATCTCAAGTAATCGAATTAGCTAATCCTTTGACAGAAGACTTAGCGGTGATGCGCACAACATTGATGCCTAGCATGCTGGCATGTGCTGCCCACAATATTAAACGGCAACAAGAGCAACTACGCTTGTTTGAAATTAGCAAAGTCTATTTGCCTAAGCAACTGCCATTAACAGAGCTGCCAAATGAGGAGCGCCATTTAGGTTTGCTATTGTATGGGCAGCGGATTGATAAACATTGGAGTATGCCAACCGTTCCTTTCGACCTTTATGATCTTAAGGGGTTAATTGAATTAGTGTTGGAAAACTTTGATGCTGATTTTCACTGGCAAATCGGCAGTATGGCCATTTTCCATCCTGGCCGCCAGGGTCAGGTTACTATTGGGGATGAAGTTGTCGCTGTATTTGGCGAAGTACATCCCAATGTGCAACTGGAATATGATATCCCAAATCGCATTTATCTAGCAGAAGTCTACTTAGATAAGCTGTTCCAGTATCAAAAACCAGTACCACGTTTCCAATCATTACCGCGTTTCCCTGCTGTGGACCGCGATATGGCTATTTTGATCGCAGAAGATACTCCTGTAGGAGATGTGATAGCTGAACTGCGTCAAGCAGGGGGCGAGTTGTTAAAGAGCATCAGCCTATTTGATGTCTATTCTGGCCAACAAATCGAAACTGGTAAGAAGAGTGTTGCCTTCTCGTTTGTCTTCCAGGGAGATCGGACGCTCACTGATCAAGAAGTGAACGAACAGTTGGAAAAGATGTATACCGCTGTACGCCTAAAGTTTAATGCGATCAGGCGTTAGCAGGAAATTGCTGCTTAGAAGCGAACTAAGTGGTGAAACTTAAGATTTAAGAGGATGGTGAGATTTGTGGCTGATAGGACAAATACAGTAGTCAAAGTGAGGATTGCAGGCGAAGAACACACAATTAAAGGAAATGCCACGACGGAGTACATTATGGAATTGGCTAAAATTGTCGATGAAAAAATGCGGGAAATACAAAAGGTCAGTCCGAATCTCACCCGTTACCGGATAGCCATTTTGGCGGCAATCAATCTCGCTGATGAGTTGTTAAAAGTACGCAATGAGTATCAAGAACTCTTGAAATTAATGGAGGAAGCAAACTAGAGAGAGGGGTTTACATGGCAGGCAAATGGGTAGACATTGTGGTGATCATTTTGCTAGCGGTCGCCATTTGGCGTGGCTTTCACCGCGGCTTGATCCGTGAAGTTTTCAGCCTGTTTGGTGTTTTGCTGGCTGTAGCCATCGCATTTGAACGTTATCAGGAGTTGTCGCTGCATCTAATGGTCACTTGTCCCTTGGCGGAATGGCAAGCAGAAATCATTGCTTTTGTAGTGTTAGCATTGGGAATTGCTCTGATGGCGTTTATCTTTGGATACTTGTGGTCCAGAATCATCCGTTTCAGCCCATTTGCCTTACTTGATAGTTGTGCCGGTGCTTTGTTCGGTTTTTTGAAAGTTCTGGTTGTAATTGCCGCTCTGGTATTTTTCCTTAGCTCTCTCACTATTCCATTGATAGATCAGGTGTTAGCTGAGTCGTTTGTGGTTCAGCAGCTTGAATTGCTATGGCCGCCTGTGCAAGCATGGTTGGAGCATGTCTGGCCAACGGATTGGGCAAAACCTGGTTGGCTTTTTCCTTACATGGAATTTGAAAGTGCTCATGTTTGAAACTCCCGCCATTTCCGGCGGGTTTTCCCATATGTACAAGGACTAGGAAACAGCACCGGATCTTTCTTGAAGGAGGTAGCTTCTGAATAGTGAATTCTTCATAGCAGAGTTTTGCTAAGGAGGAACACAGCAGTGTCAGCCAATGGATCCGGAAAAAAGACAATCACATTACATGCTAACATTTGGACGACGATCTTGATGTTGATCGTGTTTTTTGTTTCGGGGCTTTCCGGGCAATCTACAGATATCGGTACGGCAAATCCTGGTAACGTTCCCCCAGCATCTAGTGGTGAGACAACAGATAAAATACTGCAGGGACGCGTGATCGTTGTTGATCCGGGTCATGGTGGTTCTGATCCTGGTACTATAGGTTATGGCCATTCAACTGAGGCTGAGAATGTTTTAGCCATTGCTTGGGATCTTAAAGGTATGTTGGAAGATGCAGGGGCAACAGTAATTATGACTAGGCAGAGCAATGTTAATCCCGCAGAAGGCACGCCATATGCCAATCAAACAAATGGACAGCTAGCAGCACGCACAGCGATTGCAAATTACAATAATGCTGAGATATTTGTCAGTATTCACAATGATTGGAATGGCAACAGTAATATTAGTGGGACTACTTCATATTATTACCATGCTCATGACTGGCTGCTGGCGGACTCAGTACAGAAACATTTAGTAAGCCATGTAGGAAGCAGAGACATCGGTGTGAAGCGTGGTAATTTCTATGTTCTGAGAAATACTAGCATGCCATCGGTATTGGTTGAAGTCGGATTTTTAAGCAACCAGCGAGAATCGCAGTTGCTGTCCCAAGCCTGGTATCGTACTGCCGCAGCAAAAGGTATATTCTATGGTATCGTAGACTATTATCGTCAAGCAGGTATTGTTTAAGGAGGAACATCAATGGAGTTACTAGCTCCTGCCGGGACTAGGGAAAGTTTAATCGCCGCAGTAGAAAATGGTGCAGATGCAGTATATCTTGGTGGTAAGTCTTTTAATGCGCGACGTTTTGCTGCTAATTTCACCGATCAAGAATTGATCGAGGCTGTTAACTATTGCCATGTGCGTGGTGTAAAGGTATATATTACTGTGAATACTTTAATCCATGAACATGAAATTGCTGCAGCCCTTGAATATATTTTGTTTTTATTTAACAGTGGTGTTGATGCTGTAATCGTTCAGGACCTGGGTTTGGCTTATTTAGTTGCTACCATTTTTCCTGAACTGCAGCTACATGCTAGCACCCAAATGTTTATTCACAATCGTCCGGGTGCTGAATATGCTCAACAGCTGGGAATTTCAAGGGTAATTCTAGCTAGAGAACTAAGCCTTAAAGAAATCACAACCATTGCTCAAGCTGATATCGAAGTGGAAGTGTTTGTACATGGAGCGGTGTGCATTGGTTATTCAGGACAGTGTCTGTTCAGTAGTCTATTAGGCGGACGCAGTGGCAACCGTGGCCAGTGTGCACAGCCGTGTCGCCTGCCGTACCAATTAGTTGACTATAATTCAGGCAGGGCGGTAGGTCAACAGTCAGGTGATTATCTATTGTCACCTAAGGATTTAAGACTGATCGAGTATCTTTCACAGCTAGAGGAAGCTGGAGTGACCAGCCTTAAGATTGAAGGTCGCATGAAAGGTCCAGAATATGTGGCTCTTGTAACCAAAGCATATCGTCAAGCATTGGAGCAGCAGATAGTGGATGATATAGCTTTAGCATCAGTCTTTAATCGCCAGTTCACCACTCTGCATTTGTTACACAAACAAGGTAAGCAGTTAATTCGATGGCAGCAGCAGCGCCAAACTGGCGACGCAGATCTGGTTCAAGCAGCTTCACAAAGTTATCGTTCACCGAAAGCCATGAAGAGAATACCGGCAGTTCTCTATGCTAGATTAGCACTGGGTGAACCGTTACAGTTGACATTGATCGATGACAATGGTATTACAGCAACTGCTGTCAGTGAACTTGCAGGGGAAAAGGCGCAGAATCGTCCACTGACCCAAGATTTGCTGACTCAACAACTATTACGATTTGGTAACGATCCGCTGGCAATAGAGAATATAGAGATAGATCTTGGTGATGGGGTAATGCTGCCTGTTAGCCAGATCAACAAGACACGTCAGGTACTGGTGAAAAACTGGGAACAAGCTCGAATTGATAAATATGCGCGGCCAGTGGTGTCGATAGAGTGCTTTCGTGAGCGTATGCACAAAGCAGTTGACGATTTAACCACCGAACTACATGCGGTATTTGAACCACTACTAGCTGTAACGGTGACGGGATTTGAAGCTGCCCAAGCAGCATTAGCTGCTGGTGCCAAGCTGATCTATTACTTTGGTAACATTTACTCACATCAACGTGACTATATGGCTGCGTTAGAGCATGTAACAGCTATTGCGCATGGTTATGGTGCTCAGACTTTTGTTGCTTTTGAAAGGGTAACACATGATTGGGAACTTGAAGAGATTCGCCAGATCTTATATGAGCAGCAGTATGATGGTATCTTGGTAGGCAATGTTGGTTTATGGCAGATGCTGCGTGTTTCTGAACAGTTTGCAGCCTATCCCGTACATGGAGACTGGTCATTAAATGTAACTAACAGCGTGACTGCCCGTTTGTTATGTCATCAAGGAATGCAAGTAGTATATCTTTCTCCAGAGTTAAACACTAGTCAAATAGAGGCTATTGGCCGAGAAAGCCGTGTTCCGCTAGGAATGATTGTCCATGGACACTTACCACTTTTGGTGAGCGAGTACTGTCCGATAGGTGCCTGTCTGGATTGCCGCAAGGACGGTGGAACTCAGGTATTCCCCTGTCATAACCGTAGTTATGGGATTCGCGATCGCAAAGGGTATATTATGCCAGTAAAACTGGACTATCGTTGTCGTATGCATCTGTTTAATCCCGTAGAATTATGTTTAATAGACTATCTTGAAAAAATCAGATCAATGGGTGTGCAGATTGTCCGTATTGAGGCTAAAGATAGAGACCCAAAGTGGGTTGAGCAAATTGTCAGCGCATATCATCGTAAACTGAAAGGTGTAGCTGTAAGTCAAGAAGAACTAGTGCCCTTAACAAAGGTTGGTGTGTATACAAAAGGGCATTTTCATCGAGGAGTAAAGTAGGTGATCGCATGGATGAGAGAAGTATGCGCATTTTGGAATGGGATAAAATTAGGCATTTAGTAGCTGATCGTGCAAGTTTTTCTTTAGGTAAAGAACTAGCATTACAGCTGTATCCAAGTACCGATGCAACTGAGGTCCAAAACCGTTTGGAACGTACATCCCATGCAGTTTCTCTGCTGTGGAAGTATGGAGACCCTCCCTTTGGCGGTGCTATGGACATTACCCCAATTCTACAGCGCAGTAGTATTGGCGGTATTTTGGATGGTACAGAATTATTGAGCATAGTTGCTGTACTTGATTGTGCTGGCAACATGCAGCGGTATTTAGCTAAGTCTGAGCATTTCTCTGATTGCCTATCACAACTGCATGCTTTACCAGAATTGGCCGCAGAGATAAAACGCTGTATTGACGATGATGGCAGCATCCGTGATAATGCTAGTCCTCAGCTGGCAACCATACGTCAGAAAATCCGTACGCTGGAGAATAAAATCAGAGATAAGCTAGACAGCATTGTTCATTCTGGATCATATCAAAAGCTTTTGCAGGATAGTATCGTCACTATTCGTAACGGCCGCTACGTTGTACCAGTTAAGCAAGAACATCGCGCTGCCTTTGGTGGCATCGTGCACGATCAGTCTGCAAGTGGTGCTACATTGTTCATTGAACCAGCAGTTGTGGTGGAGTTGAACAATCAGCTGCGCATCGCTCAACAGGATGAAGAACGGGAAATTGAACGGATATTGCGACATTTGAGCAATCAGGTAACACAGACAAATCACTTAATCAAAGGCACTCTCAATACTTTAGCCAGGTTGGATCTAATTTTTGCCATGGCTAAGTTTAGCAGATACATCCGTGGTACTGTACCGAAACTTAATACACATGGGTTTGTCCATATTAAGCAGGGACGGCATCCATTGCTCACAGGCAATGTGGTACCAATTGATATTTGGATTGGTGATCAGTTTTGGGTCTTGGTAATTACCGGACCGAATACTGGTGGAAAAACCGTGACACTAAAAACGGTTGGGCTATTTGCACTAATGACACAAGCAGGCTTACATATACCAGCCAATGATGGTTCAGAAATGGCTGTCTTTGACAATATCTTTGCAGACATTGGAGATGAGCAAAGCATTGAGCAAAGCTTGAGTACGTTTTCTTCGCATATGAGTAACATTGTGAAGATTATTGATCGAGCAACTGCTAACAGTCTGGTGCTCCTCGATGAGCTTGGTGCGGGTACTGATCCAACAGAAGGGGCAGCCTTGGCAACTGCTTTATTAGACTATTTCCGCCAGCAGCGGATCACCACTATTGCCACTACACATTACTCCGAACTGAAGAACTTTGCTTATGCTAATCCAGAAGTAGAAAACGCTTCGGTGGAATTTGATCCAGAGACACTAAAGCCCACTTACCGTTTGGCAATTGGTGTGCCTGGTAGAAGTAATGCCTTTGCTATTGCTCAAGGATTAGGGCTGCCAGATGCCATAGTCACTGCTGCTAAGGGTCTGCTCAGCGATGAGAAGATTCATGTAGAGGATATTATCAGTGAGATTGAGACCGACCGGCGTGAAGCTCAACGTGCCCGGGAAACTGCAGAAGCTATGCGCACTGAGTACGAACAGCTAAAGCTTAAGTACGAATACATGCATCGAGAACTGCAAGAGAAAAAAGAGGCACTCTTAGCTGAAGCACGGACGCAGGCAGATGAACTGATTAGTCGTACTCGGCATGAACTTGATCTTCTTATAGGTGAACTGCGCAAGCAGCAAAACCTCGATTTAGCAGCGATTGTTGATGCCAAGCGGCGTGAGTTAGCCGAACAGCAGATCAAACTGCGCCAGCATACCGAAAAATCAAAACCTAGTGCACAGCCGCTGCGCAACTTGCTGCCAGGAGAGCAGGTTAAAGTACGCAGCCTGAATCAGACTGGCTATGTCTTGGAGATTTCAGAAACAGAAGCATTAGTGCAAATAGGCATTATGAAGGTTACGGTAAAGCTTACTGACTTAGAGCGAGTTGATGAACGTCCAAAGCCAGTTGTTCACCGTACTCGCAGTGGCGGCGGATTAAGTAAGAGTGTTTCTATTCACCCAGAACTTGACCTGCGCGGTAACACCATAGATGATGCTATAGTAGCGGTTGACAAGTATCTTGATGATGCGTTTTTATCGTCTTTAGCGCAAGTAAGAATTATTCATGGTAAAGGAACTGGTGCACTACGAGAGGCGATTCAATCACACCTCCGTAATCATCCACACGTTAAACATTTTCGATTGGCTGATCCCTCACAGGGCGGCTCTGGAGTGACAGTCGTCGAACTTAATAGATAAGCAAAACGCCAGGAAATAAGATCCTGGCGTTTATACTTATCGGCCTAGATTGGAGAAGAAATCCCACAGCGAATTTGAACATCGCGGTGAGTATTCTTTGGGTTCTGTACCTTTGATAAAGATTTCAGAACGAATCTCATCTTTTGGTAGATTACAGTTATCTTTTACGAGTAAACCGGTTTTAGTGTCAATCATTACTTCTACAATGCCAGATGGACGTTGAAAGTCAGAGATTGGGGTATTTTTCAATGCTTCATTCATGAAATCGCGCCAGATAGGTGTAGCATTCCATGAACCATACTGAACGCCTTTGTACACCATGGGTTTTGGTGTATCTTCACCAAACCATACTGCTGCTACTAGTTCAGGAGTGTAGCCAACAAACCAGGCATCCCGATTGTCTTGATGGGTACCTGTTTTGCCAGCAGCTGGCCGATTGATGTTCGCTGCCTTGCCAGTGCCCCGTTCAATGACGCCACGTAAGAGGTCTGTCATAATATAAGCTGTTTCTTCACTAAGCACCACTTCTTTACGAGCGGTGTTTTCTTCAAGAACATTGCCATGAGAATCTGTCACTTTGAGGATGGCAATAGGTTCTACCAGAATACCACCATTAGCTAATACCCCATATGCTGAGGCCATTTCCAAAGGCGATACACCTTTGGTCAGACCGCCAAGAGCGAGTGGAGAAAGGCCTAAGTCATTGATGCGGCCAGATTCCACAAAAGAAGTGATCCCCATTTTCTTGCCATATTCGATTACCGTTTTAAAACCTAGTTTATTAACAACTTCGACAGCTACAGTGTTGATCGATTTTTCCACTGCTTCGCGAAGTGTCATTTCTCCTGCGAAAGTACCACTATAATTTTTTGGGCTCCATTTTTCTCCATTAGCTAAAACGTACTCTGTTGGTTCATCTACAAAAATGTTAGCAGCCGTATAACCTTGATCAATCGCTGCGGTGTAAGCAAAAATCTTGATTGCTGATCCTGGAGAGCGGTACGCTTGAACAGCACGATTGAACTTATCTTCGCCCCGGCCGCCAACCATGGCTTTGATATGGCCGTTCCGTGGGTCAATGGCGATTAGCGCGCCTTGCGGTTGGGTCAATCCATTAGCATCTTTATAACCTGCTGGTAAGCCATTAAGGAGAGCTTTTTCCGCTGCTTTCTGCATATCTAAGTCTAAGGTAGTATAAACACGCAACCCGCCGCCAAATACTCGTTCTTCACCATACTTGTCTATGAGATCGTCAAGGATATATTCCACAAAGTAGGGGGCATTAACCACCCGCTGACGCCTTTCTACAGTTACGATAGGTTCATTCTTAGCTGCTTCACCTTCAGCGGCACTGATAAAACCAAGTTCAACCATGCGTGATAGAACAAAATCTCGCCGTTCTTTAGCAATATCTGGATTATTAAACGGGGAATAACGGGTAGGCCAGCGGATTATTCCAGCCAATAGTGCGCTTTCAGCTAAGGTAAGGTCTTTGGCAGATTTACCAAAGTACAATTGCGCTCCCGCTTCAACTCCATTTGCGCCGTGCCCCAAGTGAACCATGTTTAGATAAGTTTCCAATATTTCCATTTTCGAGTACTTGCGCTCGATTTGTACTGCCCACAAGAACTCTTGCAATTTGCGGGAAATCCGTTTTTCTTGAGTTAAAAACAGGTTTCGGGCGACTTGCATAGTAATGGTACCGCCACCTTGAGCAAACCTTCCTTCACGCAAATTGACCAAAATAGCTCGTCCAAAGGCTATGAAGTCAATCCCATGATGCTGGTAGAACTTAGAGTCTTCAATAGCGACAACAGCATTCTTTAAATGATCCGGCAGCAGCTCAATATCAATGGGAACACGATTCTCATGATATAAATCAGTAATGAGTTTGCCATTTATGTCATAAATATGAGTGGTATACTGTTGCGTAAGCTGCACTTGATCAAGCGGAGGAGCGCTTCCTAAGTAAGCGGTAAGTACACCTAGGGCTCCGCCAAACATGATAGAGAACACTATAACAAAAATCCACAGTTTAATTCGGGAACGTGGTTTTTGTGAGGAGTTAGTTTGCTTTTTCTTAGGCAACATTTTCACCTCCGACACCTAAATTATAACACAGTTAATATTCCCAATGAATAGATATAATTTACCACAATGCTTGTCTAAACACAATAGATGTGCAGCTAGCATATCTTTCGTAATGGAGGACAGAAATATGACTCGCTTGCGGTGGCAGTCACCATATCGGAGTTTACCAGGAAAAAAGATTACTCCGATAACGGATGCTGGTAGTGGTGACAGATGGCCATTATCACGGTACATTTTATTAACATTATTGAGCATAATATTATTCCTTGTAATTGTTGCTATGGTCATTGACAAGCGGGTAAGCCCAGCATTACTTGCTTGGGCTGAAAACCGTGCAGTGACTTTGGCAACACGAGCCATCAATCTTGCGGTGGAGGAAACAATGGCAACCAGCATGAGTATGGTAAAGATGTCGACAATTATCACAGATGCTGAGGGCAAGATTCAAGCCATTCAATATAATACGGGTGAGATAAACCGAGTTTCTTCTGCAGCAACTCACAAAGTTGTCCAAGCATTGCTCAACATGGGCAATGAATCATTTCCTATACCACTTGGGCAGTTTTTAGGTCTGGATTTCCTAGCAGGGTGGGGGCCTGAAATACCCTTAAAAGTAGTGCCTGCAGGAGCGGTGACTACGACGCCCATTAGTAGCTTTGTTGCTGCAGGTATCAACCAAACTATTCATCGAATATACTTGGATATTCAGGTAGATATGCGGATTGTGGTACCTTTAGCTTCAGTAACGCTGCCTGTGTCAACCCGAATTCCAATTGTGGAAGAAATAATCGTTGGTTCTGTCCCTTCGTGGTATTTCGCTTCAGGTGGGATAGTTGGAGGATTTGATCAGTTTACTGATTCACGGTCAACTTCAGCAGTAGAATTCAAATTAGCAGAACCGTAATTTTTATTTGATATCACTTGTCAATTATAAGTCTTTTCGCTATAATAATCATAGATTCAAGTGTAGGGAATTTAATCTAAGGTGTTGGACCCTTTCGGTTTCAGTGAAGGGTCTTTTGTTATACTGAGGAGGAAGACAGATGAGTACATATAACCACAAGGAAGTTGAAGCTAAATGGCGCAAGTACTGGGAAGATACACATGCTCATCAAGTGAAAGAGAACCCAGAACGGCCAAAATACTATTGCTTAGACATGTTCCCCTATCCTTCTGGTTCTGGTCTGCATGTGGGACATTGGCGCGGGTATGTTTTAAGCGATGTTTGGAGTAGATATAAAACTTTGCAAGGTTATGAAGTGCTGCATCCAATGGGCTGGGATGCTTTTGGTTTACCAGCAGAGAATGACGCGATTAAGAAGGGAATTCATCCTCGTGTATCCACAGAGCGCAATATTGCCAACTTTAAACGTCAACTGTACGATATTGGTGCAATGTACGATTGGGATCGCGAAGTGAATACAACTGATCCTGAGTATTATCGCTGGACACAATGGATCTTTCTGCAGATGTATAAGCAAGGGTTGGCTTATCAAAAAGAAATGCCAATTAATTTCTGCCCAAGCTGTAAAACTGGACTGGCCAACGAGGAAGTTGTGGGCGGTGTATGTGAGCGCTGTGGAACCCCAGTTGAGAAGAAGAAACTTAAGCAGTGGATGCTGCGCATCACCAAATATGCGGATCGCTTATTGGAAGGCTTGAAAACCTTGGATTGGCCAGATAAAGTGATTAAAATGCAGGAAAGCTGGATTGGCAGAAGTGAAGGTGCTGAAGTAGATTTCGCAATTGAAGGCAAGGATCAGAAAATCACTGTCTTTACAACACGTCCCGACACGTTGTTTGGCGCTACTTACATGGTTCTAGCACCAGAGCACGACTTAGTCAAGGAGATTACTTCTCCCGAACAGGCTGCTGCAGTTGATGCCTATGTCAAACAGGCTATGACTAAATCTTCGGTAGAGCGGATGGCCAGCAAGGAAAAAACTGGTGTGTTTACTGGCGCCTATGGTATTAATCCAGTAAATGGTAAGAAGATTCCCATTTGGGTCAGTGATTATGTGCTGATCGATTATGGTTCAGGTGCAATTATGGCAGTGCCAGCGCATGATGAACGCGACTTTGATTTTGCTAAAAAGTTTGATTTACCTATTATTCCGGTAATCAGTGAGATGGATGGTACCATCCCTGAACTACCGTTTGTTACAGATGGCAAGTTAATTAATTCTGGTAAGTATGACGGGCTGACTACTGCTGAAGCCAAAAAAGCAATTGTTGCTGACTTGAATAGTGCTGGTTTAGGGAAAGCCTCTGTACAATACAAAATGCGAGATTGGGTGTTTTCACGGCAGCGGTATTGGGGTGAACCTATTCCGATTATCCACTGTCCACATTGCGGAGAGGTTCCGGTACCAGAAGAGGAATTACCAGTAATGCTGCCTGACGTGGAGAATTATCAACCAACTGGAACAGGAGAATCTCCACTAGCGGCCATTGAAGAATGGGTTAACACAACTTGTCCAAAGTGTGGAGCGCCGGCTAAACGGGAAACAAATACCATGCCGCAATGGGCAGGTTCATGCTGGTATTTTCTCCGGTATGTTGATCCCCATAATCAAGAAGCTTTGGCTGATCCAGCAAAAATTAAGTACTGGTTGCCAGTAGATTTGTACGTGGGCGGTGTGGAGCATGCTGTACTGCACCTACTCTATGCTCGATTTTATGTTAAATTCTTAAAAGATATTGGTGTTGTCGATTTTGATGAACCATTTTTGCGCCTGTTCAACCAAGGCATGGTTACCAAAGATGGGTTCAAAATGAGTAAATCTAAGGGCAATGTAGTCAATCCTGACGGATTAGTTGAACATTATGGTGCTGACGCATTGCGGATCTATGAGTTATTTATTGGGCCTCCTGAAGTTGATTCTGAATGGATGGACAGTGGTATTGAAGGAGTTTACCGTTTCATTCAAAAGGTGTGGAATTTAGCAGAACGCAGTATTGCAAATCCAGCTTCGCCCACCTTGGACAGTGAAAGGATGCGGCATCGTCTTATTGCCACCGTTACAGAGCGCTTGGAAGCATTCAAGCTGAATACAACAGTCAGCGCATTTATGGAGTACATTAATCAAGTCGGGCAGCACATTGACCTTAGAAGCTTGGAAACGCTAGTGATCTTGCTAGCACCGATGGCTCCACATCTAGCTGAAGAGATCTGGTGGAGAATGGGGCATAACTCATCTGTGTTCACTGCAAAATGGCCTGAGTATGATCCAGCGATGCTCGTGACAGAACAGGTGACAATCGCCATTCAAGTCAATGGCAAGACTCGAGGGACTGTTGAAGTGCCAGTTGATGCTCAAGAAGCTGATATTCAGGCAGCTGCTTTGAAGATTACAGCTGTTCAAAATGCGGTGTCTGGCAAACAGGTTGTAAAAACAATCTATGTGCCTGGTAAAATTCTCAATTTGATTGTGCGTTAAACAGCGGAGACATTTGTCTCCGCTGCAGACTGTCAAAAAAGCCTGTGCTATTCGCATAGGCTTTTGTTGTATGGTAAGATATAGTAGGGTGATGGATATGCTAGAAAGACCGGAAAATCTACGCAATACACTTCAAGTTGTAGACTTA
>Ga0134091_1000070_pt1 | contig 96089 bp, 105 predicted proteins | sample 2_5taG_FD_94451 | JGI IMG/M metagenome (GOLD analysis project Ga0134091, IMG submission 94451) | Switchgrass degrading microbial communities from high solid loading bioreactors in New Hampshire, USA - 2_5_20_6_A2 metaG | ecosystem: Engineered > Bioreactor > Semi-continuous > Anaerobic >...
TATGGATCCACTATCAAAATTAGCAAAATTGCTACTTAAAGCACTATCAAAGCCGGATTATGGCCAATAGGGTTTCCTTAATTAGCCATTTAGTCATGGCTTGTTTGTACAAAACTTAGGTAAATAATTTCAAATCTGTTAACTTTTATATAAGCTTGGTTTAGAATAGCCTTATATTTTTGAACAAAATTTTTCTCCGAATCACTGATAAGAATATTAGTGTTATTTATCGAAAGACCTGCTTTACATACTTTCAATATCCAATTATCAATAGATGTACTTCGATAGCTATAATCATTTTCAATATTATTAATATCTAAGATAATATTATCAGGTATAGGAATTTTATATTTATACTTATTATTTGCATTTGATAATAACTGTTTAGGAACAATCATTAAATCCAATTTTTACCAAGTATTTCACTTATTTTAACAAGAAAACTAGTGAAAGTTAATATTTCAGATTGTGCAACATTATATGTCTTATTAAATGCTTTTTCGTTTAGTAAAATCTGAGAACATAAATCTGCAATATCATCATTATATACGCATCTTACAAGAAAATTTTCCATTATATGCTCATCAGATATTACTATAGAAAATCCATTTTTAATTCTGCTAATATACCAATTAAAATGACCATGTTTATCATTTTCTGAATATACTTTTGAAGGTCTAATTATTGTATAATAAAATGCATTTTCTTGATACAATTCTGTCATAATCATATATTCACATTTCATTTTTTCTATAGCATATATTTCATTCTTACTTGCTGAAAGTAAATCAAATTCCTTTATCTTATTTTCTATGTATTTCTTATCAACAAAATCTTCCTTTAGCAATAATCCTTTTTGAAAAAAGCTATATACCTGAAAACTACTAAAAAATACGTATTGTTTTATTTTCCCCTTAAAACATCTTTTAATTGATTTAATATCCTCAATTGTAAATGCTACTAAATCAATAACTACGTCATAATTTTTATCTTTAAACGTATCATAAAATTTAATATGATCATGTCTATCTATTTTAATATGTTTAATTTTGTTGCTACTGGTCATAACTTTTGATATTCCTCTACTAGCAATGTCTATATCCCACCCATTAGATAATAATTTATTCGCAATTACTGATCCAATTGTGCCTGTTCCTCCCAAAATTAAAGCCTTCACATAACCACTTCTATACTCTTTTCTATATCACTAATATTAAATAAACATCCTAGAACAATAACCCATAATCTAAAAATACTTAAATCATAATTTGATGTATCTAAATATTCTGATGCTGTATGAGTTCTTCCACCTATACCTATTCCAATTGCAATTGCATCAATATTACAGCTTAATAAGTAATCAAGCTCAGAATTAACTACTACACTTTTGCAAGTTAAGCCAAGTCCATTGTTAACTTTATGTACTAACTTTAGTAAAGTAATTGATTCTGATAATAAATACTTTTTCCTTTCATCTATAATCTTAAAAAAAATAATATAATTTAAATCTATGCTAAAATAATTATTAATTTTTTCAATTTCTTCCTTTATAATCTTTAAACTATTGTTAGTTCTAATTTCAAATTGAGTATATGAAAATTCAGGTATAACATTTATCGGTGAATTAACATATAATCTATTTACATTCAATGAAATATTCTTTTCTAATTCTAATAATTTACTTTTTAGCAATACAATATATTGGCAAAGATGCACACTTACATCTCTTTCTATTATATTGTTTTTACTATGACCACTTTCATCTGATACTAATAGACAACACCTGAGTAAATTTAAATTTTCATAACATATATATGGATACTCTCCATCTACTACTATTGCTATGTCTGGGTGAATTTGCTTTACAACATTTTTTATACCCTTCAAACATCCTAAGCCTTCCTCTTTAGTTGTAATTGCAAAATATACTTCTCCCACAAAACTTACTTGTAAGTTTATCATTAAGTTACTAATATAAATTAATGCTATTATTCCAGAACAGTTATCAAAAATACCAGTTCAAAATATAAAATTAAATCCTCTTCTTATATTTTTATTAATGCATATTTCATCCGCATGTGCAGAAAGTAGAACTTTCACACCATTTTCTCTACCTTCAATTTTCCATAATAAGTTTCCCTCTCCATCTATATATGCATTTTTAATTCCAATTTCATTTATTATTCTTTTAATATACATACATCTTTTATTCTCTAAAAACGTTAGTGCAGGAATCTTACATACTTCAATTAAATCATTTATCATGTTATCCTTATTATTCTTTAAAAAAAGAAGTGAATTTTTTAATATATCAATTATATTTGAACTCATATTACATAATCCTCATTAAAAAATCTATTATATATAAGAAACTGTTCAAGCATCTTCTTATAGTTAACTAATATTTCCTTATTATGCTCAAAAGTATAATAAGGTGTATCCTTATAATTTATCCAGTAATCATCGCTTATTAGTCCATCATTCAACAATTTCTCATACATATCTGTTTTAGGATATATCTTTGCTATGTTTACACTTCAAGCATGTGGTCTTATAATTGATAATAATTCAATTGTCTCCTTAATTGATAACTCATTTTCACCTGGATTCCCGACCATAAGTGATACTCTAGTTTTAATTCCACATTTCTTTGTAATTTCAAATGTTTTTATGATTTGATCATAATCTATATTTTTATTTATATTCTTAAGAATAGTTTTACTTCCAGATTCTACTCCATAACTTATCAATACGCATCATGCAGCACTCATAAATCGCAATAATTCTTTATCTACCAGATCTACTCTTGTTATGCATCCCTACTTTATATCAACCTTATTATTTATTAATAAAGTACAAAACTTAATTATTCTTTGTCTATTTATAGTAAAAATATCATCCCAGATAAAAATAAAGTTTCTTTTTTTTCATTTTTGAAAAATATTATTTCATTAACTACATCATTGATGTTTCTACTTCTATATCTCCTATTCCAAAATTTTTGTATTGAACAATAGCTACAGGAAAATGAACATCATCTAGAAGTAATAATACTTGCACCTCTAATTTCTTCATCAGCTTCGATAGGGTATATACCAAATGAGTTAAAATATTTTTTATAAAAGTCATATTGATCAAAATCAACCACATTCCATTCTGGCCAAGGAATACTATCTAAATCAGAAATGAGTTCTCTCGAAGCTGTCTTAATAATATTACTGCAATGCTTAAATACAATACCGTTTACCTTATTCAAATCTTCATTATCCTTTAATGCTTTAACAACTTCACAAATAGTTATCTCACCTTCACCATCAATGATTATATCAACTTTATAGTTTTTTAATATTTGAGTAGCCATAAATGAAACATGAACTCCTCCTAAAATTATCTTTGATTCTGGAATTAACTCTTTTATTTTATCCACTATTCCTATAGTTGAATTTCGCTGCTCTGTAAAACAGCTTATACCAAAAATATTAGCTTCTTTTTTTATTAAAATATCATTAAATCTCTCATAACAGCTATTAATATTTAAGTCTAAAAACTCAACATCTATCTTCTTACTCTTTAAAGCAGATACTAAATATAGTAATCCTAATGGTGGCAAAATTCCTAAGTTATTATTCTCCTCATTTGGTGGATTAATTAAAACTATGTCCATATTTATATCTCCTTATAAAATTATTAAATTACCTTACCCCGATAAAATAGACACAAAGAATGGCTAGATTTCTCTTTTTTCTTTGTATCTATTCAATTTTCAATTAAACTATAACAAACGACCTTTCAAAATCTGCTGGAGATTTGTATCCAAGTCTTGAGTGAAGTCGTATGCGGTTATAAAAAACTTATATATAATCAAATACTGCTAAACGAGCTTCTGCTCTTGTTTTAAACCTTGTTAAGTAAATAAGTTCAGTCTTTAATGTGCCAAAGAAGGATTCCATACAAGCGTTGTCATAACAGTTTACTTTGCGGCTCATGCTCGATATAAAACCATGCTTCTTTAGAAGTTCTTGATATTCATAGCTTGCATACTGAGTACCTCGATCAGAATGATGGATTATTCCTACAGGAGGATTATATCTTCCAATAGCCTGTTTTAAAGCATTTATAACAAGTTCTTTAGTCATTGTGCTATCCATAGCCCAGCCAACAACCTTACGATTAAATAGGTCAACAACTGCAGCAAGATAAAGCCAGCCTTCATCTGTTGGTATATATGTTATATCTGCTACCCAAGCCTGGTTAGGTGATGTCGGATTAAAGTTTCTATTTAGAATGTTATCATCAACTGGATAATTATGCTTTGAGTTAGTAGTAGCCTTGAACTTTCTCTTTGTCTTTGGACTTATATTATTTTCTTTCATCAAACGGGCTACGCGGTTTTTGATGCATGAGATACCTTGACTCTTAAGAGCATAAGTAATCCTTGGGCTTCCATAAGTTTGGCGAGATTGGTTGAATACTTTCTTGATTCTCTCTACCAACTCCTCGTTTAATTGCTTACGGTTGCTCTTTGGACGTTTAAGCCATGCATAATAGCCGCTCCTTGAAACTTCAAGCACTTGGCACATCTTCTCCACCCGAAACATGGAGCGGTATTTGTAGATAAAGGAATAGGCTACTTCTGGTGTTTTGCGAAGATGGCCGTGGCTTTTTTTAGTATGGCATTTTCCTCCTCAAGGTCAGCAATGCGTTTTTTAAGTTGTCTTATTTCCTCATCTTGAGGTTTTAAGTTACCACTGCCAGGGAAGGCATCGTCACTATGTATTTTGTATTCTTTTATCCATTTGCGAACTGTATTCTCATGAATATCAAGTTCTTTTGCTACACTTGAAGCACTCCGTCTTGTTCTAAAACTAGACGAACAGCTTCAATCTTAAAATTTTTATCAAAGCGTTTCATTGATGGACACCTCCATATATTATGGTTTTATTATACCAACCATTCTCTGTGTCCATCAAATCGGGGTAACTTCAAAGCTTACTATTGCACTAAAAAAGTACAAGAACCTCATCATAAACAAAAAAAAGGTATATCGTCTCTGTAAAGAACTCGACATATTAAGGTCACAACGAATAATAAAACCAAAGCATCCTAAAAAGACAGCAAGAAACAAAACAGTAACAGGTTCTAATCAGTTATGGCAGCTAAATATTAAATATGGATGCATTGTTGGAGAGGATAGATTTTTCTTCGTATTATCGTATATAGATGTATTTGATCGCAGTATAGTATATTACCATATGGGTTTTCCTGTACTGCTGATGATGCCGTTAACACATTGAAAAGATCTCTATGTCACAGGAATTTATATGATAAGGACAAAAATCTAGTAATACGTTCAAGACAATGGTTCTCAGTTTATCAGTAATATATTCCATGATGCTTGTATAGAGTATAAAGTAGAACATAAGAAGATACCATTTAAGAGTCCTAATATGACAGCTTATATAGAATCGTATGAAAGCATCCTTGAAAGAGAATGTTTCTATGTTTATGAATTTCGCACATATGCTGAAACATATGAGGAGGTAGCTAGGTTTTTAAAATTCTATAACAGCAAAAGGATCAATGGAAGTATTCATTGGTTATCACCAGAGGAATATCATCAAAGAGTTTTAAATAGAACAATTAAAGGTATAGAGATAACTGCATAATGTTTGGCGAAGCGTACCATTTACATGGAGGGGCGGCCATGATAGAATACTCCACTGGTCAGGCCAATGTTTTATGAAAATGTGCTCTTCCAAATTTGCATACTGATATAGGAATACTGTCACTAATCCTGCATGGCTGGTTTACATGTTCTGTAAGAACAGAAATCTTCTTTCGTATTTCTTCTATTACAGCATGAAGATTTCTTCTGATTTTATTAAACCTAGACCTGCTACAGAGTCTTGGAAACAAGTCTGTAATATTCTTTTTACAAAAACCAAACCAGGCATTTTCTGAATCAATAGTTAGTAATTCTGCAACAATACTTAAGGTAATTATTTTACTATCCCTCATCTTAGAAGTATTGATATTGCAACGATTTTTAATATGTGTTAGAGTAACTTTCTGGTAAATGTCGTCAATTATGACATAGGCGACAGTAATAAAGTTTTTTAAATCTCCAGTTTCTTTGATAGAATAGTTCCTATGAGACTACAGCATATATGTGATCCCTATCATATTTGGCATTAATGATAGGTTACATATAAATATGGTATAATTTTCTCATCAAATAAACCATTAGTAAAAATATTCACTTTAATACTATATTTCTTATGAATTTCTATTATTTCTATAATACTTGGGTGTATTAATGGTTCTCCTCCCTGCCAAGATACATTTTTTATATTATTTTTTACACATAGATCTAGTATAGTATTTATTTCCTCTAAACTCATATGATTTTGATTTTTTGCTCCAATTAGAAAATCATCAGCAAAGCAATATACACACTCCCTATTACAGTAATTTGTTAATCTTAATCTTGGTATTATATAATTCATTTTTTCCTCCTTATGATATAGTAAGATACCCTCTTTTGTGTACTTAAATCATCAACTTATCTGAAGTGTACCAATCTTATGCTAACAATTAATTTTATATTAATAGCTTAAGTAAACTTGAAAATTAATTACAAAGCAAGTTCGTGTTTGCTTTTAAAATGCCTTTTAATTTTTAAGACATAAAGCTATTTTATAAGTTCTAGCTTAAAAAAGCTTTCAATTTTTTATCTTTGTAGGATAATCCTTTTACTTAAAGAGTTATTTGTAATCAGAAAACAAGCTAATTTCATCACTATTCCTATGGATAATATGAATTTAGAATGTGAGAAATACCTCATAAAAAACATGTATCATTATGATTTGGCTCTGCTTTATGATGACTTGTTTGCGATAACCGGGGACAAGCTATTTCTAGAGAAAAAAGAAGCATCACTTTCAAGCAATGCTGTCAGACGCAATGTAGTTATTTATCCATCCTAATATTTGCTATATGTAAATCCCTTATAAATTTGAAGTATTCTTATTGATGTGCTATAATTAAGCAACATTTGCAGCTTTGAAGGAAGGGATAGAGTGAATAAAGGAAAAGTTATATTTTTAAGCGGTACATCAAGCTCTGGAAAAAGTTCATTAGCAAGAAAAATACAGGACATTTCAGAAGAGAAATTCTATCATGTTCAAATCGATACATTCTGCGATATGTTACATGAAAAATTTTTTGATAATGACTTTATAAATACGGAGAATTCAGTTGCCTCTATAATGCATAATTTTATTATGTATCTATGTAAAAATGGACAAAATGTAATAGTTGATACTGTCATTGAAAACCATCATGAGAATTGGTTAAGAGAATGTGTAGAATTATTACACGATATGCCAGTCACATTTGTAAAGGTAAATTGCCCTTTGCATGAACTTGAAAGAAGAGAGCTGGCCCGTGGAGATAGAGCTATAGGACAGGCAAAATCCCAGTTAACTAATATGGATTTTAATACTATTTATGATTTAGAAGTAGACACCCATGAAAACTCAACAGAAGAATGTGCAAAAATTATTATAAATAACACGAAATGTGAAAATGAGCAAAATGCATTTAAAAAGATATATGAAAAGTATAAATACAATCCTATAAGCTCAATATAAGGCAATAATATAATCATACAAAAATTAATATAAAACTAGGGAAAGTCTAAATCACTTCCCTTAAAAAATTATATGTTATCAATATTATGTTAAAACTTATTCTAATATTTTAATGCCGGCATCATTATGATGCCGGCATTGATTCATTTTATAGTGAAACTATCACATCAATATTTGATTTTCCAGTTTTAGGCTCTATAGCCTTATTAACTTTCTGTGTTCTTCCTTCGCTGTTTGTATATGTGCCTTCTGTTTCTGCAAAGCTGTTCAATGGAAGGACCACATTAGCTAACTTGGCTGTCTCAGTTAGGAACATATCGCATACTGCAAGGAAGCCTGCTTCTTTAAGTTGCTTTTCTGCTTCTGCATTTTCTAATCCTACTGGATCTTCACCAAATACCAATACAGTCTTATCCTTTAAGCTGCAACCATCGGCTTTGAAGGCTTTAACACCTGCATTAATTAAGCCTAGGCTGTTTGGCTTATTTTGCATAACAAGTATGCTTTCTGCACCTTTGCCAAGGGCTTTTACAAGTTCTGCAGCAGCTTTTGCTTCTTCATAGCCTGCAGCTCCGCCTATGATAACCAATAGGTTTGCATCAGCCTTAAGCTCATCCTTCAATGTAGCAGCAGCTTCGCATACTGCCTCGCCCTTAACTGCCTTAGTCAAAGCTTCAGTAAACTCTTTGACTTTGCTATCATCTACTCTTACAACTTTATTTGCATACTTGTCAAGTTTTGATACTGTCTGGCTTACCATTATAAGTTCAGCACCCTTTTCTGCTGCCGCCTTAACCATAAGGGCTGCTACAGGGTTTTCTTCCTTTATGTCAAAACCTAAGCACAATATAACGTCTGCTTTATTGATGGCTTCATAGGAAGCTTTTTCATAATCCTTGCCGAACACATCCTGCAAGCCATATACTGCATCTTTCAATTCAAAACTGTATAACTCATTGAAGTGCTTCTTCAACTCAGCAACTTCTTCATTGGTAGCTTTTTGAGTTACAAATCCAACAGCTTCTTTTGCTTTAATGTTTTCTGCCACTAATTTCATGGCTTCTTCCCATGTACCCTCAACCAATTGTCCGTCTTTTCTAACCATAGGCTTATTGATTCTATTTGGTGAATTGATGAAGCTGTTTTGGAATCTTCCCTTTTCGCAAAGATTTCCGTTGTTTACTCCCAATCCTGCTTCTGAAGTAGCTCTTACAAATACATCACCTGCTGTATGAAGTTTAACTGTACATCCAGTTCCACAGTGGTTGCATATGGTTTCTGTAATCTTCTCTGCAAAAGGTCCTGGCTTTGGAAGCTGAACCTTTTCTGTCAAAGCTCCTACAGGGCATGTAGATACGCACTGACCACAGGATTCGCATCTGCTATCCTCACCAAAAGGTCTAACAAAGGATGGTTCAATGGTAGCATTGTATCCTCTGGAGATAAAGCCCAAAGCTCCTGCACCTTGAACTTCAAGGCATATCCTTATGCATCTTCCGCACATGATACATTTGTTTTTGTCTCTGCTTATGAATGGATGGCTTTCATCTATAGGATGCTTTGTGATTGCTCCTGCCAATCTGTCTTGTTTTGCTCCATACATTGTAGCAAATTCTCTCAGCTTGCATTCGTGTACATCCTTGCAACCACAAGACAAGCATCTCTGTGCCTCTGCCTTTGCCTGCTCTTCACTGAAGCCCAGCTCAACTTCTTTGAAGTTGTGCTTTCTTTCTTCCTTGCTGAGCATTGGCATTCTCATTTTTTCTTTCTTTTCATATTGTTCAAATTCTTTCTTATCCATATCTTCAAGCTTCTTAGCTTTCACATGGTTGTACATCTCAGGAAGCTTCTCGATCTTCTTGCCCCTTAGATATTGATTCATGGAATAAGCAGCTCTTCTTCCTGCAGCTATAGCTTTGATGGCAGTCTGAGGACCTGTTACCACATCACCGCCGGCAAACACACCTTCTATGTTTGTCGTTAATAAGTCTTCATCAACAACTAATCTGTTTCTATCTACCTGAAGCTTGAAGTTATCATTTACAAAGCTCAAATCCTGAGTCTGGCCTATAGCACCTATTACAAAATCTGCAGGCTTCTGGAATTCTGAACCAGGTATTTCTATAGGTCTTCTTCTGCCTGATGCATCTGGTTCACCCAGTTCCATTCTTACAAATTCTATATATATTGGTTTTCCTGCTTCACTGACAATCTTCTTAGGAGCTACCAGGAATTCAAATTCCACTCCTTCATATTCAGCTTCTTCTATTTCCATTTCATGAGCAGGCATTTCCTTCTTGGTTCTTCTGTAAGCAATTGTAACCTTTTCTGCTTTAAGCCTCAAGGCTGTTCTTGCAGCGTCTATGGCAGTATTACCACCGCCTATAACCACTACATGCTTGCCAGATAGGTCGATATTATGACCTAATCCTACTCTGCCTAAAAAGTCTACACCGGAGTATACTCCCATAGGACAAGCTTCGCCTTCGCAGCCTATTGGCTGTCCTATTTGTGACCCTACACCTAAGAATATGGCTTCATATCCATCTCTCTTTAGGCTTTCATAGGTTATATCCACGCCAAAGGTTTTTTCATATTGTATCTCTACGCCTAATTCCTTTATAGTTTCTATTTCCTTGTCCAAAATAGCCTTAGGCATTCTATATTCCGGTATACCATATCTCAACATTCCGCCGCCTTTAGGCCATCTTTCAAATATGGTAACCTGATGTCCTTCTTTCGCAAGATAAAATGCACAGGAAAGACCGGCAGGCCCTGCCCCTATAACTGCTGCTTTCTTGCCTGTTGAAGGCTTCTTCTTTGGCACATAGTGATTACCGCTGTTCAAATCATAATCAGCAGCGAATCTCTTAAGATAGTCTATTCCTACCCTCTCATCAACCAAGTTTCTTCTGCATTGGTCTTCACAAGGTCTTGTACATACTCTTCCGCATACAACCGGTAGGGGATTCTTTTCCTTAATGAGTTTTACAGCTTCTTGATATTGACCGTTAGCAATGTGTGCTATATAACCTTGTATATCTATACCAGCAGGACATGTCATGCTGCATGGAGCCATGCAATCTCCATAGTGTTGAGAAAGAAGAAGCTCTAAGCACATTTTCCTAGCATCGTTTACAGCTTCTGTCTCAGTCCTTACTACCATTCCCTCTGTAACCTGGGTTCCACAGGCCAGCATATTTCCTCTTGCGCCTTCTACTTCAACCCTGCAAAGTAAACAAGATCCGAAGGGTTTCAATCTGTCATCGTGACAAAGAGTAGGTATCAATATATTGTTTTCTCTTGCCACATCCAATATAGTCTGACCAGGGTTGGCAGTAACTGCTATTCCATTTATGGTTAAGTTAATTTTTCCCATAATTCTCTACCTCATCCCTTTACTAATTATTCAACAATTATTGCATCAAACTTGCAGGTTGCCATGCAGGCTCCGCATTTTGTGCATATGCTGCTATCTATCTTGTGGGGTTTCTTTACCTCACCGGAAATAGCCTTAACTGGGCAAACCCTGCTGCAAGCAGTACAACCCTTACATTTGTCTTCAACAACTTTATATTCTATCAACGCCTTGCATTGTTTAGCAGGGCACTTTTTATCTCTTATGTGAGCCTCATATTCATGTCTGAAATATTTTAGAGTAGTCAGCACCGGATTTGGCGCAGTTTGTCCCAATCCGCAAAGGGAATTCTTCTTTATATTTTCACATAATTCTTCAAGCAGCTCTATATCTCCCTCTTTGCCTTCTCCCTTTGTGATTCTTTCCAATATTTCAAGCATTCTCTTTGTTCCAATTCTGCAGAATGTGCACTTTCCGCAGGATTCTTTCTGAGTAAATGTGAGGAAGAATCTTGCTATGTCAACCATACAGTTGTCTTCATCCATTACTACCATACCGCCGGAACCCATGATTGCACCTGTCTGATTTACAGAATCATAATCAATTATTGTATCGATAAGATCTGCAGGTATACATCCTCCGGATGGTCCACCCATCTGAACAGCCTTGAATTTCTTTCCTGAAGATGTTCCTCCACCGATATCATATATGATTTCCTTTAGCGGAATTCCCATTGGAACTTCAACCAAACCGCCTTTTGCAATTTTTCCTGCCAAAGCAAACACCTTTGTACCTTTGCTCTTTTCCGTACCGTATTTTGCAAACTCTGATGCACCGTTCAAAATTATATAAGGCACGTTGGCATAGGTTTCAACATTGTTGATGTTTGTAGGCTTATCAAAAAGTCCTTTTACAGCAGGGAATGGAGGTCTCATTCTTGGCATGCCTCTCTTACCTTCGATGGAAGCCAATAGAGCTGTCTCTTCACCGCACACAAAGGCTCCTGCTCCTTCTTTGATCTTTATCTTAAAGTTAAAATCTGTACCCAATATGTTCTTGCCAAGTAATCCTCTTTCTTCCGCAGCTTTTATGGCTATCTTCAATCTCTTAATAGCCAAAGGATATTCGGCTCTTGCATATATATATCCTTCATCCGCTCCAATGGCATAGCCTGCAATCATCATTCCTTCTATTACAGCATGAGGGTCTCCTTCAAGAACGCTTCTGTCCATGAATGCTCCTGGGTCACCTTCGTCAGCATTACAAACAATATATTTCTTTGTACCTTCAGAAGCCCTGGCAAATTTCCATTTCATTCCCGTCGGGAAGCCGGCACCTCCCCTTCCTCTTAGGCCTGAATTAAGCACTTCCTCAATTACCTGTTCCGGTGTCATTGTCTTTATTGCTTTTTCAATGGCCTTATATGCATCCATAGCTATTGCTTCATCTATGGACTCAGGGTTAATAGCACCGCATCTCCTTAGTACTATCCTCATTTGCTTATTAAAGAATGAGTCCTCGGATGTTTGCATATCATCTGCTTTAACAATCCATTCAACAACAGGTTTTCCTTCAATAACATGTGATTCAAATATTTTATTAGCTTTTTCTGGAGTAACTTCTCCATAGATCATGCTTTTGCCATCAGGATCTATTACTTCTACCAGCACTTCTTTATAGCACATACCCATACAGCCTGTTTCATCAAGAGTTACCGGTACATCTGACTTTCCAACAACTTCTTTGAAAGCTTCATAGACTTTATTGCCGCCTGCAGCAATGCCGCAGCTTCCAAGGCCTACAATAATCTTATATTCGCCTTTTCCCATATTACTCACCCCTATTCTCATAGAATCCTCTTATAATTTTCCTTGCCTTATCAGGAGTAAGTCTCCCATACGTTTCATCTCCTATCATCATAACGGGAGCAAGACTGCAGCATCCCAAGCATGCAACAGTTTCTAAAGTGAACCTGCCATCCTCTGTGGTGCCTCCAACTTCTATCTTTAATTCATCAGCCAGAGCTTCAGCCACCTTTTCTGCCCCATTAACATGGCAAGCAGTACCAAAACAAAGCTTTATTAGATTTTCGCCTGTAGGTTTCAATCTGAATTGAGAATAGAAAGTTGCTACACCCATAACCTGAGAAGGATGCAGGCCTGTCCTATTGCAAAGCTCATCAAGAATGTCCTGTGGCAGATAACCATAAGCTTCCTGAATATTTTGCAGTATAGGGATTAAGTCTGCTTCTTTTCCTTCATACTTAGCCATTATCTCGTCAAACTTGTCAAAATAATGGCTGCGTTCATTACAACAGCATTTGTTGCTCATCAACAAATGCACCTCCCTTTTAAAATATTCAACCCATATGCTACTTGCTTTTATATATAAGAAAGGCTTCTATTGAATTATTATAAACATGGAAGCCGCTCTTTCATCTAATAAATCAAGCAAATATAAGGAATTTTATGCTTTCCCGTGAATTCATAAAAAAACAACAATTATATTATATGTTATAAAATTATCAGTGTCAATTTTTCGACCTATATAAAAAACATGGCTGAAGGCTACCAAACTCAGGCTTTGGAGTCTCTTTGCCATGTTTTTTCAAATGTCATAATAGCTTTACTTTTCAGATAACTTGTAATTCTTTAAAAGGGACGATACCTGAAAGTCTCCATCAATATATTCTGATTTTACAAGACCTACGCCTTTGCAATAATAATAATTTGTAAAAGCACCGGTTTCATTGTATGTCTCTTTTATAACTATGCAATTTTCAAAGGTACCTGCAGGAACAGTGACTGTAGCATTGATATCCGTTATTTCACATTGGTCACCTTGGCTTTCCCACTTCGTTCCTATTTCTATAGGTGCTTTTATCATAATATTATTCATATTCTCTTTTTCATCCAATATATTTTTGTCATCATATACCTCTGCTTCTGAATAAGTACGAATCAAACTTTCGTCACTTAATACATAAATATTTGCTGATACGGTTCCTCCGTTATCAACCATTACCTGATATTTGTCATCTTTAGAATAAACAACCTTTTGAGTGTATGACGCATATTCATTTCCTATCCCTTCATACTCCCACTGATTTCCAACTGCAAGAGGATAGTAGGCTCCAACAGCCACTTTATCTTCTTTATTTTGAGGTTTTTCAGTATCAGGCTTATTCTCTTCTTGAGAGCAAGCCGTTAATAACATTACAGAAATCGCAATTACGACGGTATAAAAAACAGTTTTTTTGTAATTCAAAATAAACACCTCATTTATCTTTGTTTCTATTCTTTTATTATTGTCAAATGAACTTAATTATTTGACGAAGGAATCCACAATTAGTTTCAACTTACTCATATTTTTAAAATTATGTGATTTTTTATGTATTATTTTGGTATAATATAGATAAGTACAGACAAGGAGGTATTGATGTTATGAATAAGGGTATTAATAACTATCTGGTGTGGATAATAGTAATATTCCTGGAATGGTTCATTTTGACAATTGGCAAAAGCGCTCATTTATGGATCTTTGTCATCATACCAATAATTGCTGCATTAATATATACCGAATATAATAGCAAACCAGCAAAGAAAAGAAGAAACTTAAGATAACAAGGAGAGATGAAATGTCGTACATAGAATTATGCGCACCCTGCGGATTTGCTCTGGAAGCTGTACTGTCAAGGGAGATAAAAGAATTGGGATTTGATGTAACCAGAGTGGAAGATGGCAGGGTATACTTTTTGTCAGATGAATACGGCATAGCTAAAGCAAATCTTTGGCTTCGTACTGCTGATAGAATTCTAGTAAAAATAGGAGAATTCTATGCAACTTCTTTTGAAGAGCTTTTTGAAAACACTAAGCGCTTACCATGGCACGAATGGATACCCAAAGAAGGTTCTTTTCCTGCTGCAAAAGCCTCCTCAGTGAGATCCAAACTATTCAGTACCTCTGATATCCAGTCCATAGTAAAAAAGGCTGTGGTAGAAAGTCTTAAGAAAAAATATAAGATTAATTGGTTTAGCGAAACCGGTCCATCTTATCCCATACATATATTGATTTTTAAAGATAAGGTTACAATATATCTAGATACATCAGGGGTAGCATTGCATAAAAGAGGTTATAGAGAGATAGGCAGTACAGCACCAATAAGAGAAACACTTGCTGCAGCATTGGTATCCCTGACCCCGTGGAAAGAAGGTCGCTTATTGGTAGATCCTTTTTGCGGTTCAGGCACCATATTGATAGAAGCGGCTCTTAAGGGTCTGAATATAGCTCCCGGTCTTAGTAGGGATTTTGTATCTGAAAAATGGTTCAGAACACCTGAAAAATTATGGAACAGGGCACGGCAAGAAGCTCAAGACAGCATAAAGCCTCATAATGACATCCATATACAAGGCTATGATATAGATGAGAAAGTCATAAAAATTGCAAGAAGCAATGCCAAAAAAGCAGGCGTTGAAGAATATATACACTTTCAACAAAGAGATGTGAGGGATTTTTCAAGCAAAGAAAAATACGGTTTTATAGTAACAAACCCTCCCTATGGTGAAAGACTGGAAGACATTAAAACCGTGGAACAGCTTTACAGGGATATGGGTAAGGTGTTCTCAACCCTTGATACATGGTCTTTTTACATATTGACTGCCCATGATGGTTTTGAAAGATATTTCGGCAGAAAAGCGGATAAAAAAAGGAAGCTTTATAACGGTATGTTGAAAACTGATTTATATCAGTATTTCGGTCCAAAGCCTCCTAAAACAATTACTGTAGAATAGCATGTTATGTCCAGAGATCATCCATAAGTCTCTGGATTTTTTCTTTTCTCCTATTGGTCTCATCTAAGTCAATAAAATACTCATCGCCTTGCTGAATCAGAACATGACCTTCCTCCGCCTCTGCAGGTATCTTATCCCTCTCTATACTTACCATATTTCTGTTTTCGTCCTCACAAACGGCATAATTACCTTCAAACCTATCAATAATATATTTCATAGACTATCTCCTTCTTTGAAATATCTTTGGTTTTACTTTAAGGTTTCTTCAAAGGTTATAGCTTCTCCGTCAGAAACAGCTATTATGGTTCCGCTCTCATCGGTTCTGTAAATTTTAATGCTCTTTTTATTCAGCAACTCCATGGTTTCCCTGTGGGGATGTCCATATTTGTTATCCTTACCAACACATATAACTGCATATTTTGGATTGACTTTTGTCAAAAATTCCTGTGTAGTGGATGAGCTGCTTCCATGGTGTCCCACCTTCAAAACATCTGCAGTTAAATCATAGCCTCTTTCAATCATTTCTTTTTCTGAAACATCTTCTGCATCACCAGTGAACAGGAAAGAGTTATTTCCATGCTCCAGCTTGATAACTATTGAATAATTGTTTGTTTCCTTATAGTTATCACTATTGGGTGCAAGTATGGTAAAGCTGGCTTCACCAAAATTAACTGTTGTTCCAGGTATCGGAGTTGTAACCTTCATGCTTTTTTTCGCTATGGCATGTAATACATCTTCAAAGGTCTTTGTGGTACTGGTAGCTTTGGGCATATATATGACGCCTATATCAAAGCTTTCTATCACCGCATCCAATCCACCTATGTGATCCTCATGGGGATGGGTGCCTACAACATAGTCCAGCTTCTCTATGTTCTGAGATTTTATATATGTTACCACATCATCCGAGTCAGCGTTATTTCCTGCATCTATAAGCATGGTTTTTTCATTATTCTGTATGAGGATGCTATCGGCCTGTCCTACATCTATAAAATGTACCTTTAGTTGTCCAAGTTCAACATAATTATTTTTTTGTCCTGATTCTTTACTTGTACTTTCTATAGGATTAGCATTGCCTGTATTGTTTTGTTCCTCAATTGAAGCAGAATCATTTCCGATATCTATGCCTATATCATTGCCGTGACTTATAAAGGATAGGGCTACAGTTATTATCAAGAGTATTACATAGTATATAGGTTTCCGTCTCACATCAACACCTCCTGTCAAATAGGTTTATTATATCATATAGCAAGATGTATTATAAGTATTAATAACTTAAGTATTTATATTTTCATCAAATATAAGAAAGGCTTCTTTTAGAAACATTTTTAACAATCAAAGAAGCCTTTCGTCCGCGTTTGTACTGCATCTAACCTCCAAAGGGTTCAAGGTTCAGCAGAAATCCGATTGACAATTCCATAATTCAGAGAGCGCCTTCGCTTTCCTTGATTAAATTGTTAAAGAAATCCATTAGGTCAAGTTTATATTGAGATATATTTATATTTTTCTATGAGCTTTAAAAATTATTTGAAAGAATCACTAAAAGCTGCTAAAATTAATTAATAATGATGCTATTGTAGCTCAGTCGGTAGAGCAGCTGATTCGTAATCAGCAGGTCACGGGTTCGAGTCCCGTCAGTAGCTCCATAGAAAAAATAACTATCCGCTTCACGGGTAGTTATTTTTAATGGTTATGCATTTGCATTAGGTACTTCATCAATACCTAATGCTCATTTACAGCCTTATACACTCCAGCAGTCCCTTTGTATAGGCCTCTGGATTTGTAAGCAATCCCTCATGATCACATTCTACTTCTACAATAGGATGATCCCCCAAGGATTTGAACATTTCCAAAAACGCATTTGGAGGCACGGACATATCATTGGTGCAATAGAGTAGAACCATTGGTATATCCAACTTCTCAAAAGATTTTGCATCAACTGGGGTCTCCATGATCACAAGAGGCTGGGTAACAAGAATTTTCATTAATGCATCAAACTGCTCATCATTAGCCTGTGTAGCAAGCATTCCCCTTACAAACTTAGGATCAATGGGAATTGCTCCATCACCTCTTTGGGCAGCCATTTCACGCATAACATACTTAATATCATCAGGAACAAAATCAAACTGAGATTTTCCATGAGGTAATATCCAGGCATTGTTAAAAATGATCTTCTCCACCTTATCCTTAGCCAGTGGAATTGCCATCTGTATAATATGTCCGGCACTGGAGTGTCCAACAACAATGACCTTCTCCTTTTGATCATTCAGTGACTTTGTGACATAATCTACATAATCTTTATAAGTTACGTCCTTGCTATCCTCTGGTCCATTGCCCGGCAGAGTTAATGCTTCTACCTCATATCCTTCCTTTTCCAACAATTTAGAAACCGCATTCCAACACTGCCCATTGTGCCAGGCTCCGTGGATCAATACAATTTTACTCATAATTCAATCCTCCTATCTAAATTGATTATTTAAAAGCATATAACCTTCTTTTATCAAGTTGCATATGACAGCTGTACTGTTTGCCTCTTTTCCAAAATACTTTTCTGCTGATGCAGCTATTGATTGTGCTAAAAATCTTATAAAACTTTGGTCGTTGGTCTCTGAAATCCATAAAGTTATGATCAAATGATCTTTGTTGCTGCCTATGAAAGCTTCAGATATATCAAAGTAGTCCACAATAATATTGATCCTCTCTATACTGATTCGTGTCTTTTCTGAAAGCTCGCGGGTCAAGCCGCTGATATCAGCCTGGGTGTTTGTTTTTCTTGCTCTGATGACTATACAAGGCATTCAATCACCTCCGTCTTTTTACATTGCAAATTCTCTGCCAAGCTTAATTGGCAAAACTAAACTTAGATAACTGTATCTTTATAGAATCCAATAAAACAAAAAGAACTGTAAATTTTTTTTACAGTTCCATGTTTGTAATATATTTTTACAACCTAATATTAAGTTCCTTAATTTTCTTATATAGTGTTGGTCTTGATATTCCTAATCTTTTCGCAGTTCTCGTTATATTACAGTTTTCTTCTTTATAGACCCTCTTTATGACAATATCTCCTGCAATTTGCAGCAAACGTATTCCTTCTGGCAGCTTCCCACCAAAAGCCCTATTAAAATCCTCTTCCAATTTGGCTGCCATATAACATTCCTTTATACTGGTGGGAAGCACTGAATCATCAATAACTCCGTTTTCTGACAAAACCAGAGATCGCTCTATAATATTAATGAGCTCTCTTACATTCCCAGGCCAATGGTATGCTTCAAGATATTCCATTAATTTATCATCTATTGATATGATTTCTATACCGGTTTTATCTGAAAACTCTCTGATGTAATAGTTAAAAATAAGCCTTATATCTTGCTTCCTTGCCCTAAGTGGAGGTATATTCAACTGAATAACATTTATACGATAGTATAAGTCTTCTCTAAAGCTGCCTTTTCTGATTTCCTCTTGCAAATCCTTTTTTGAAGCTGCGATGACCCTTATATTTATAGGGATAGGTTTGTTTCCACCGATTCTATTTATAGTAGATGATGATAGGGCTCTTAATATCTTTACCTGAGCCTGCAAAGGCATGTTTTCGATTTCATCCAGAAAGAGAGTTCCTCCCGAAGCATATTCCAGCAATCCCTGCTTTCCGGCTTTAGCAGCTCCTGTGAAAGCACCTGCTTCATAACCAAAAAGCTCGCTTTCAATCAAGTCTTTTGGAATTGCACCACAATTGATAGCCACAAAGGGCTTGTCACGTCTAGTACTTTCGTTATGAATAGCCTGTGCGAATACCTCTTTTCCACTTCCGCTTTCTCCATAAATCAATATGGAGGAGTCTACCTTTGCTGCTCTTTTTGCTATTTTTATTGACTCAATAATAGCTTCAGACTTTCCTAAAATACTGCTAAAGGTGTAAAAATCTCTATACTGATTGATGCTTTTTACCTGTGAGTTCCGTTTTGCTGCCCTTGTTGCCTTTTTTAAAATCAGAGCTTCATAGAGCCTTGCCAGACTGTAGATAATGTTTAATGTATCCCTATTGACGGATGTGTTTAGAAAGGAAGCGTTTATTGTTCCTGCAATGTCATTATTTTCATTATAAAAAGGTGCTGCAGCACAACTGAATTGATGAAAAATATATTTATAGTGGTCAGGACCGATAACCATGAAAGGTTTGTTTTCTAGAATAGCCAAACAAGTAGAATTTGTTCCTATGCTTTTTTCTGAAGCATCTAAAAAATAACCTACCCTTGGGTATAGCTCATCATATATATCATCGTAATTTACTATATATTTAAGTTTTGCCATGTTGTCATATATGCTGATGCTTATATCTAAATCTTCCACTATTTTGCAAAACTCCTGATACTGAGGTTCTGCATACTCCGGTTGGTATTTCATAATATACTTTTCCTTATCCTCTGGTCTCATCAAAAGCTTTTCATCAAAATTATACAATGAAACCCCATGTTTCTTACAGCGCATCCATGAGTTCAAAATGTCCTGCTTTATGTGCTTATCATTAAAATCCATATCATTAACAAAGCACTCCCAGATTTATTTATAATTTGCCATAAATGCGCCCTCTCTCTCATCCTGTATAGTTTAATTATACAGATAAAAGAACATAAATGTAAAATTTCTTTACATTTACTTGAAGCTTTTTATTTCTCTATTATTTCTCTTCCTGCAATCCTAGATATGGATTGTATCCTATAAACCCTGACTCCAGGTCATCCCAAAACTTATCTCTTAAAATTTCAGGATATACATTGATAGATGTGTTTTCAATTTCTCTCCTGCTCAAGAAGCAACATTGTACTATATATTGCTTTTCCAACTCTGGATCAATGCCGGTTATTATATCATAACTATCAGCTTCTGCGCTAAAGTATAACTCCACATGATGTACATTCGTATCAGAATTCATTATAAACTCCCTTACATATGCAAGTTTTCCCGGCTTGCAATTAATACCACATTCTTCCTTTACTTCTCTTATAACAGCTTCAATGGCGCTTTCTTTCCCTTCCAAGCCTCCTCCGGGCAAAGTCCACCACTCTTCACCGGTGTATGGATCTTTGTGAAGAACAAGGAGTATTTCATTATTTTTGTTTAATATTATTGCTGCTGCTCTTACTCTGAATCTATACGTCATAAAAGTATCCTCCTGATTTATATTTGGTCATACTCTGGTCAATATATATTTTACAACAAAAAGAGAATCCTTTTTGATTTTTGGATTCTCAGGATATCTGTGATTTTTAGAATAATGTTTTAAATATTGGTCTTTTCAGGTATAATCTTCAAGACACAATAGGGTAAAGTCTCAATACTAGAGCTAGATCATGGTTTCAAAACAACCTTTATGCAATTATCCTTTTTCTCATCAAATATTTCATAGGCATATTCTCCCTTTTCCAATGGAAGTCTGTGGGTTATTATATCTGTGGCATCAAACTTTCCTTCCATTATTAGCTTTAAAATTTCATCTATATAGGAGTGAGCTGGGCATTGACCCATTTTTAGCGTAACATTCCTGGAGAAAAAATCTCCTAATGGAAAAGCATTATATCTACCCCCATATACGCCTACCATGGATACTGTGCCCCCTTTTCTTACAGCTTGTGTGGCTATTTCTATGGCTGATTTCGATCCACCCTGGAGCTTTAATGCTGATTCAATCATTTCAAAAACCGTCATCTTCCCGTCCATACCTACGCAATCGATTACCACATCGGCACCTCCATGGGTAATTTCTTTTATATATTCTCCCGTATTGTCATATTCATCAAAATTGATTACTTCTCCCAACTTATAACTCTTGGCATGTTCCAGACGATAATCGATATAATCCACAGCAATCACCCTCTCAGCTCCATGGAAAGCTGCCCATTTCATAGTCATGAGACCTATTGGTCCACAGCCCAGCACTACAACAGTATCTCCCTTTTTTACCCCGCTATTTACCACTCCCCAATAGGATGTAGGCAGGACATCTGTGAGAAACAGAACCTGCTCATCATCCAGTTCTTCAGGCACTACTCTAGGTCCAACATTGGCATAAGGAACCCTCAGATACTCTGCCTGACCTCCGTCGTATCCACCAAAGGTTTTGCTGTAACCAAAGTATCCTCCCACCTCTCCGTTGGTATTGGAATTGTCACACTGGCTCCACAGATCATGCTCACAGTACCAGCAATGGCCGCAGGCCACCGGAAAAGGCACTATAACTCTGTCACCCTTTTTTACCTTATATACATCCTTGCCTACTTCTTCTACTATACCCATAGTCTCATGGCCTAATATATATCCCTTGGTCATGTTGGGTACCATTCCGTGAATAAGGTGCAAGTCGGATCCACATATAGCTGTTGATGTTACTTTTACAATTATATCATCAGGATTCTTTATCTCCGGATCTCCTACATTTTTTACTTTTACATCCTTTATGCCTTCATATACTATGGCCTTCATATCATTCCTCCAATCATCATTTGCAATATTATATATTCAGAATCAATTAGCCGTCTTTAGTCTTAGTTGCAATTAATCTCCTGAATATTATTCTTTACTAATACAAAAATTATAACAGAGCTTATTTTTCTCAAGTTTTTCATATAGGCAAGATATTTTTATTTACATAATAATATCAAAAGGAGGTGCAATCGATGTTCAAACATGAAAAACAACTTCTCAATCCAGTAAGGGTAGATAGGCCTAACCCAAACTATGCGGCAATGCTTCAGGAACAACTTGGTGGACCTCAGGGTGAGTTGAAAGCTGCTATGCAGTACCTTTCTCAAAGTTTTAGAATCAAAGATCAGGAAATCAAAGATTTATTCCTCGATATTGCTTCAGAAGAATTGAGCCATATGGAAATGATAGCTACTACCATTAATCTTCTTAACGGACATAATCTAAATGGAAATAATGCAACAATAGGAAATATTGAAGCCCATGTGCTTACAGGCTTATCTCCCATGCTGTCCAATGCTTCAGGTTACTTATGGACTGCTGCTTATATAAATGAGACAGGAGATCTGGCAGCGGATATTCTTTCAAACATTGCCGCGGAACAAAGAGCAAAGGTAGTTTATGAGTATCTTTATAGGCAGATAAACGACAAAGGTGTCAGGGAAACTATCGACTTTCTCCTTAATCGTGAAGAAGCTCATAACACAATGTTCAGAGAAGCATTCAATAAGATACAGGATACAGGTTCATTGAAGGATTGGGGTATAACAAAGGATTCTAAGCTTTACTTCAACCTTTCCACACCGGGAGGACAATATTTCAATTTGGATAATCCTCAGCCACCAAGTTTTGAAAACCCAAGCCCCAGCTCTAGGAAAATGTGACTTCATTAAAAACGGCAGTGTTTTATACACTGCCGTTTCATATTTCTAATCAGCTTTTGGATTATTGATTACTCCTAAAAATAATGGACATTCATCCTCCCCTATAATGACGAATATAAAAGGTCTATCCAGAATCATTTCTGCCATGCCTTCTGGTCGTGCTGATCCTGCATAATCAATCTGGGTAAATGCGGTAGCTTCACAACCCCTTTCATCAATGGATATAGCTGCTGATTGCTTTACTTCTGAAACAAACAAGGGTTTAGTTTTTGATAAAGGTGTAAAGTCTGCAGTATTTATATCAAAAGCGCTCTTAATGCCTAACCTATCCATATGTTCTCTTAAATCTAATTGTACTTTATAGCTGAATTTTGGAATCTTGAAAATTACTTTTCCAAATTGGCTTTTCTCTGAAGATATGGCATCAATAGCTTCTGACAGCCATTTTGAATCTGATATTATGTCTGTAGGAGATATGCCTTCATCAGGCAAAATAAACACCATTCTACCTCCATTTTTAAAGGAAAGATAAGATGATGTATAACCATCGGCCTTTACATATCCATGACTTTCATGGATCATGTTCATAAAATCACATTTTATGGTACTGCCATCACCAAGATAGAAAACATCCTCTTCAGTTTTATCAGCATTGAATCTGTCCACCCACTCATCATAAAAGTATATGGTATTTAAAAGAACCATAACCTGTTCCGGGTTTGCCATAAAATCTTTTGGACTATTGCCTAGCTTTCCTCCTGTATTTTCTGATATCCAATCACTGATTTTTTTTGATGTATCCTTATCATCAAAATCTACATGAAAAGAATAGGAATAATAATCTGTAGCCATTCTATCCAAAAACTCCTTATTAAATTGGATGTCCTTATTAAGCCATAAAGAGTTTGCCAAATTCAACTTCCCGATTTCATTATGGAAATACAGTTTTCTAAATAGCTTTCCTGTCTCTTTACCTATTATACCTGAATCATTCATATGAATTGCATCTAGTATTTCCTGCCGCGTATCTCCCTTAGAACTTTCAGCCATCATCGCGAAAGCCATATACAAACTTATGGGAGAATAAAGGCTATTTGATTTTATATCCTGTTCTTTTAAGATAACTGATGCAGATTCATAGGAAAACTTTTTCACATTAGTGAGAAATGCCTCGTCTATGTCCTCCATACGATTGCGTTTCTCTTCAAAATCATCAAACCTTATTTTGCTGGGATATTCAGGTGCTGCGACTATATAGCTTGAAGATGTGCTAATAGTCATATTTAAAATTAATACAAAGATGATCAATAAGATGCCTAAAGCAAATGATCGTTTATTCACTATTGTCACTTCCTTAATATATTTTAAAATATTTAATTTGATCATATAGACGATATTAAATGTAAATTGTTCCCGTAAAATACCGAACATACGTTTGATTTACTGGGGTTTTTCTGATAAAATAATGGCATAAAGTAGTAATGGAGTGGATTAAATGGAACTCATTGATAAGATAAAAATATTAGCAGATTCTGCTAAATATGATGTATCCTGCTCTTCCAGTGGAAGCGACAGAAAAAATAAAAAAGGTGGATTAGGCAATGCGGCTCCCTCCGGCATTTGTCACAGCTGGACTCCTGATGGAAGATGCATATCATTGTTAAAAGTATTATTTACAAATCATTGCATATATGATTGTAAGTACTGCGTCAACAGAAGTTCCAACGATATTCCCCGAGCTTCCTTCACTCCCGAAGAGTTGGTAAACCTCACGATTAACTTTTATAGAAGAAATTATATAGAAGGTCTTTTTCTCAGCTCGGCAGTATGGGTTAGCCCGGATTATACCATGGAGCTGCTTTTGAAATCTGTTAAAAAACTTCGTGAAGAAGTAAACTTCAATGGATATATCCATCTAAAAGCCATTCCCGGTGCCAACAGCGCTTTGATAGAAGAAGCAGGTAAATATGTTGATAGAATGAGTGTAAATATTGAACTCCCTTCCAGTGAAAGCCTTAAGCTTCTTGCTCCACAGAAAACAAAAAAATCCATCACAGAACCCATGGGCTTGATAAAATCCAAAATAATTGAAAATCAGGAAGAGAGACACAGGTTTAAAAATGCGCCCTACTTCGTTCCCGGAGGACAGTCCACACAGTTGATTATAGGTGCTTCAAGAGACAATGACTTGAAGATATTGAGGCTTTCTGAATCCTTGTATAAAAACTACAACCTCAAGAGAGTATATTATTCTGCATATATACCGGTATCAGACCACCCAAGCCTTCCTTCTATAAGCAACCCTCCATTGCTACGCGAGCATAGACTCTATCAGGCAGATTGGCTACTTAGGTACTACGGTTTTAACTCTAATGAGATTTTGGATGAAAAGAACCCAAATTTTGATGAACTTTTGGACCCTAAAAGTGACTGGGCATTAAGAAACATCGACAAATTTCCTGTAGAAGTAAACAAGGCTGACTATTATATGCTGCTAAGGGTCCCCGGTATTGGTGTAAAATCAGCCCAGAGGATATTACAGGCAAGGAAAGTTTCTATTCTTGATTTTGATGATTTAAAAAAGCTAGGCGTAGTATTGAAGAGAGCCAAATACTTCATCACTTGCAAAGGCAGGTATTTTCAAGACAGGAATTTTGTAAACAATCCGCCTATGATAAGAAATCACCTTCTTTTGGAAGATAAAATAAAGATAAATGAAGATGCAGAGCAATTGTCGTTTTTTCGGCTTTATCCTCAGATCATGAATCCCATTGAGAAAATATCTAGAATTACAGGTGAGTTATAATGATGCTTTATTATATTTATGATGGAACCTTTGAAGGCCTTTTGACAGCTATATATGATGCTTATTATGAAAGGGAAAACCCGGAACTGATCGTGGCTATGGATAACTTTACTGACAACTTTCTGATTCAAAGGCGCTATATTGATACCGATGAAAAAAAGGCTACAAAGGTTCATAATGGTATAATCAACAAAATTTCTGAAGATGCTTTGACCAATATTATGTATGCTTATTTATCAGAACATGAAAATGCAGGCAAGTATATTTTGGAATATTTGCGCTTTGGATTTAAGGTCGGCAGACTTGTTGACTCCTATCTATCAGATGATAGGGTACATAATATACATAAACTGGCGAGAAAAGTGAGCAGAGAAAGGCATCTGTTATTAGGCATAATCAGGTTCAGGCTTCTCAGCAACAATATTTATTATGCTCCCATAGATACCCAGTATAATACAGCCTGTCTATTGGGAGATCACTTTGCTGCCAGGATGGCTGACCAAATATTCGTTATCCACGACGTAAAAAGAAACTACGGTGTATTCTATGACAAATCCAAATGGTTCATAAGTGACATAGATACCAAGGGAAACCTTGATTTGCATGAAAAAGAGCTGTTTTATCAGGAACTATGGAAGAAATATTTTGAAAGTACAACCATTAAAGATAGATTAAATCCAAAGCTCCAGTCCCATTTTATGCCCAAAAGATACTGGAAATACCTTGTGGAAATGAAGTAAAATATTGTCTATAGATTTTCGCTATTAATAAATAATACTATATAGAATATAACTATTTGTATTGTTAAGGCCTGTCTAATATACTTATCAATGGGATTATTATATTATACAGGAGGATATAAAATGAACAAGAAGGAATTTGTTGAATCCATTCGCAATGAAGCAGAAGGTTATTTCAAAAGAGGCGAGTTTTTCTGCTCAGAATCTGTAGTCTATACAATCAATAAACTTTTAGGTAGCCCTTACAATGAAGATGTTGTAAGATTAGCATCTGCATTTCCTATTGGTCTTGGCAAATCTGGCTGCTTATGCGGTGCAGTAAGCGGAGGTGCTATGGCTTTAGGTATGGCCTATGGCAGAAAGCTTGGCGAACCTATGAATGAAAAAATGTTCCCTGCCTCAGCACAACTTCATGATCATATAAAGGATATTTATAAAAGCACATGCTGTAGAGTACTTGTAAAGAATTACGACTTTGGAAGCCCTGAAAGAAAAGCCCATTGTGTTAAGATTACAGGTGAAGTTGCTGCATGGATAGCAGAGAAATTACTGGAAGATCCTGAGATTGGCAGCAGGATAGCAACTATCAATAACATAAAAGAGGAGAATGAATAATCTATGATGATCAAGAAGTTACCCATTCCCATTTCTGGTCTGATGCTGGCATGTGCTGCCGCCGGGAATCTGGTTGGGTCTTATGGAAGCCTTTACAAAAACCTCTTTGGTATTATTGCGACCATCATAATGATTAAGCTGTTGATAAAAGCAATTACCATGCCTAATTCTATAAAAGAAGGCTTTGACAATCCAGTTGTAGCCAGCGTAATTCCCACATTTTCAATGGGAGTCATGTTATTGTCAACATATATTAAACCCTATGCTTCATCAGCAGCATACTTTATATGGTTGGCAGGTCTGATCCTGCATTGCCTGCTTATTATACTATTTACTATAAAGTATATTGCCAATTTTAATATTAAAAAAGTATTTCCGAGCTACTTCATTGTTTATGTTGGAATAGTCTGTGCCAGCGTGACCGCACCGGCATTTGGCATCACTCAGCTTGGACAATATATATTCTGGTTTGGTCTAGTAACCTATATTATACTTTTGCCTGTAGTTATATATAGAGTTTTATCCATAAAGGAAATACCAGAACCAGCAATGCCAACATTAGCCATATTCACTGCTCCGGCAAGCCTTTGCCTTGCTGGATACCTAAACTCATTTCAGAGCAAGAATACGGCGATGGTAGGATTTTTAGCCATACTGGCCCTATTGATGTTTATAGCTGTAATGGCTACTATGCCTAAATTGCTGAAACTAAAGTTCTATCCCAGTTATTCTGCCTTCACCTTTCCATTTGTAATAACAGCTACAGCTATGAAAGGTACCAATGCTTATTTCATGAATATTGGCAGTGGTATACCCGTCCTAAAGTATTTAGTACCTATACTTGAAATATGGGCGATTATTATGGTGATTTATGTTCTAATAAGGTATATGATTTTCATGTTCTCAAATACAGAAGCTTCCAAGGGCACACCAGCCGTAAAAGCATAAAAACAGAAATGACAAGGGATGTAATGTTCCTTGTCATTTCTGTTTTTTGAATAATGTATGGATTCCACTTACATAATAAGGGACTACTACGCATTTTAAAAAACATGTTACATATTAATTTATTGATAACCTAATTTTATCTTTATATTTAAAAGCTTATATACTCCTTTGCTTTTTACTTACATTTTGATTCATAATAGGCACAACTCATACCAAAGATCTCTATGTCCTTTATATACTTCAATCCTATCTTTTCTATAACCCTTCTGGAAGCTATGTTCTCTATCTTGGCAAAGGCTACAATCCTGTTTAATCCAATTTTGTCAAAACCAAATACTAATGCAGCCCCTGCGGCCTCAGTAGCATAACCTAAGCCCCAATGCTCCTTACCAAAACCATAAAGAACTTCTACTTCATCATTTTGCTTTACATAGTTAAGTCCACAATGTCCAATTATCTTCCCACTGTTTTTTTCTATTACAGCCCAAATTCCATATTCCTTTTCCTCCCAATGTTTTGATATGCTATCTAGAAACTTTTTAACTTCTTCTTCAGTATAGCCTCTTCCTCTTGGAAGCCATTGCCCTACTTCATCCTGCCCCATTATTTTTGAATATTCATCTAAGTCCTCAGCTTTAAAATGACGCAAATAAAGCCTGTTCGTTTCCAGTTCATTATTTTTCAGATTTATCATTACAATCTCCATCCTCTCGCAATACTTATCACTTCCGAATGTTTAAGTCTATAAATATGTTTTAATTTTGACAAGTTTTCTAAGCATAACAAGCAATGCTCAGTTTATTAAGCTGGTTTTGAAATGTATTACTATTGTATCATAATGTTGTTACATGTAAATATTTATCCATATTCTCAATATAAAATGGTCTTCATTGATTTTTATATTGCATCATTATTCAAGTTATTTCCTTTTATTGTATTATTGCTTTAGCAAAACAACATATCTAATCACTTCCTAATAGTATAAATACTTGCAAAAGTATTCAATATAAATAGTACCAATTCTTTTAAAACGAAATATGACAAATTCATCAGATAATGCATATAAGCATAATTTATGGTTCGCATATAACATTTTTATATGAAATGTTACAAAACACACTTGCCATACATAGTACATGTATGATAAAATACGAACATAAATGAGAAAATCACCAATATAATTTGGGCGATATGGGCCTAAAGTTTCTACCGAACAACCGTAAATTGTTCGACTATTGGGAATATATTTCACTCCATTGTATAATGTGGTGATTGTATTCTCTGATGAATTTGCGGCGATTGGTTTAACCAATTGCTATTCTATTGGTGAAATCTACATTAAAATAATGGAGGGAATTATACGTGGAGAAATTTTTCAAGCTTAAAGAACATGGCACTACTGTTTCTACAGAAATTGTAGCCGGTCTTACTACATTCTTTGCTATGTCCTACATCATTTTTGTTAACCCCAGTATGCTATCACAGACTGGTATGCCATGGGGTGCTGTATTCCTTGCAACAATCATCGCTTCAATAGCTGGAACATTAGTAATGGGGTTATTCGCAAATGTTCCATACGCCCAAGCACCTGGTATGGGATTGAATGCTTTCTTCACCTATACAGTATGCTTTGGTCTAGGATTTACTTGGCAGCAAGCTCTTGCTATGGTTTTCATTTGCGGCTTGGTAAACATTTTTATTACAGTAACTAAAATCCGTAAATCAATTATAAAAGCTATACCTGTAAGCCTTCAGAATGCAATTGGTGGCGGTATCGGTATTTTCATCGCTTATATAGGAGTTAAAAACGCTGGACTTATTAACTTTACTTCCGATCCAGGCAAAAACATTATTTTAGATAGTGGAACAGTAATAGCTGATGCAAGCGCAGTTCCTGCTCTTGTAACTTTGAACACTCCTTCTGTTTTGTTAGCTATAATCGGTCTTGTATTAACTATTGTGTTATTAGTACTTAAGGTAAAAGGCGCAATATTGATTGGAATCATAGGAACTACAATAATCGGTATACCTATGGGTGTTGTTGATATATCTTCTTTAGGTACAACAGCCGGAGTAGGCTCTGCCTTTGTGGAGCTGGGCACTACATTTGGTGCAGCCTTTGGCAAAGAAGGATTGCTATCACTGTTTGCTGATGCTTCAAAAATTCCATTAGTTCTTATGACCATATTCGCATTCAGTTTGTCAGATACATTCGATACAATAGGTACTTTCATAGGTACAGGGCGTAGAAGCGGCATTTTCAGCGAAGAAGATGAAAAAGCTATGGAATCTAATCCAGGCTTCAAATCCAAAATGGATAAAGCTCTCTTTGCAGATGCCATTGCAACATCCATCGGTGCATTGTTCGGAACTTCAAATACAACTACTTATGTTGAAAGTGCAGCAGGTATTGGCGCCGGCGGAAGAACAGGATTAACCAGTGTTGTTACTGCAGCCCTCTTCGCTATCTGCATATTCTTGGCTCCTATTGCAGGCATAGTACCTTCTGCTGCTACAGCTCCGGCTCTTATAGTTGTCGGTATAATGATGATGTCATCATTTAAGGAAATAAAATGGGATGATTTGGATGAAGCCATACCAGCTTTCTTCGCAGGTGTATTCATGGCTCTATGCTATAGTATTTCCTATGGTATTGCAACAAGCTTCATATTCTACTGCATAGTAAAAATATGCAAGAAAGAAACCAAAGACTTACATCCTATATTAATAGCATCCACTTTTCTATTTATATTAAACTTCATATTGCTGGCTTTCATTTAGCAGTAATGTTTAAGCGCCTGATTCCAAATAATCAGGCGCTTTTTAATTATCTGAATATTGCTTTTTAGATTGTTATTGATATTTTTGTGGATTATACTATATATGATTTCTAAATACACATTGTAACTAGTTTTAATTAGAGCGGTGATTGATATGGATGTAAAAGAAGTCTTAGATATTGCAATGCTCAGCGGTGAGATTCTTCTTACCAACGGCTCAGAAACATACAGAGTAGAAGAAACTATTGAGCGGATATGCAGTGCATATGATATCGAAAGTGAATGTTTCGTTGTTCCTACTGGTATTTTTCTATCCGGTTGTTCTAAAAACGATACAAAAGACTCAATATCATTAGTGAAGAGAATAAAAGAAAGAACTATAAATCTGCATAAGATCAAGATGATAAATTCTTTTTCAAGAAGTCTGAAAGACAGGAGAATCTCTTATGATGAAGCAATGAAGTTTTTAAAGGGACTGGATTCGGCTCCGTCTTTTCCTTACTATAAAAGTCTCCTAGCGGCAGGCGTTACTTCCTTCGCCTATGCCATGTTGTTTGGCAGTTCTGCCATAAACGGAATAGTTGCTGCTTTCATTAGTATACTCATATATTACGCAGAAGACAAAATAACTGTCATCAACCTGTTGCCTTTCTTTTCAGAGTTTATTTGGAGCTTTATTACAGGAATACTGGCTGTGTTTATCAATAAATATATATTGCCCATAAATATTGATTCGGTAATAATAGGTTCAATTATAGTGCTGTTCCCAGGCATTGCCATAACCAATGGCATAAGGGATGCATTGTATGGTGATATCCTATCCAGCCAAGTTAGATTGGCAGAGGCTTTATATACTGTTACTGCCATAGGTGCAGGTGTAGGTATTTCTTTATTACTTATGAAGTATTGGATGTGATAACATGAAAGGAATAATTCTTGCGTTTTTGGGCAGTTTCTGCCCTGCATTACTGTTCAATATTGAAAAAAATAAATTAATATGGGCTGGAATATGCGGTGCCACTGGTTGGACAGTTTATAACAGTATTTATTCCTATTCTGGCAATAAGATTTATGCTGCTTTCATTGCATCTGTAGTAATCAGCCTTATCAGTGAAATTATGGCTAAATTGCTGAAAACTCCAGCTACCGTATTCAATGTCCCTAGTTTATTTCCTATTGTACCAGGCGTCTCTGCATATTATACCATATTATATATAATCGAGAATGATTTGACTGCTGCCGCATATAAAGGAATTGAGACTCTTGGCATAGCAGGCGCTATAGCTTTTGGAATAATACTGGTTTCAACGATTTTCAGATATATAAATACCAGGAAAAGGAGGAAGGCTATATGAGAATAAGATCCATGGAATCAAAAGACATAGCTGCCGTAAGAGAACTCATAGATTACTGCAAACCACTAGATTTGCATACACCTTTTACATATTGGATATTATCGGAGTATTTCAACAATACCTGTTTCGTGTTGGAAGATGAAGATGAAATCGTAGGCTATACTGGAGGTATGAAAAGCTCTTCCATGGATAGGACTTTCTATCTGTGGCAAATAGGTTTGATGCCTGATTATAGAGGCAAAGGATATTTCAATATGCTGATGGACCAGATTATTAATGAGGTAAAAGCTATAGGTTGCAAATTTCTGGAGTTCTCTGTTCTCTCAGATAATTATCAGAGCATCAATGCTTTTTCAAATTATGCAAAAAAGAAAGGCCTACCTATAGAAAAAAGAGGTAGCCTCAGTTTTTATGATAAGCTTACAGATGAAGAATGCAAAGAGGATATTTATAGGATTAGCCTATAATCCTCTTAGATACTCATCCTTAAAGTTAACTTGACCTTCTATGGCCTCATTGAGTTGCTTGATAAGGATCTCTTTATCTTTGTTCAACGTACCTTTTAAGGACAAATAGTTTGACGCATGGTTGCTTCTGAAAACACAACCTTCTGCATCTAAGTTTTTCAACAGTTCAAGAGTCTCTATTGCAACCTCCTGGGGAGTCAACAGCTCAAATTCACCCTTTTCCACTTCATCATACAACTTTGTACCTGGTTCTATCATAAGGGTTAGCAATCCTAAATAATCTGGCTTCATCTTGCTTATAGCTTTAGCTGATTCTAACGCATGCTCTTTCCATAGCTTTGTTCCCCCTAATCCAGAAATCAAAGTTACAGAAAGAAGTATACCCGCATCCTTTATCTTTAATCCTGCTTTTACTATATCTTCAGAATCAGCACCCTTGTTTATGTGAGCCAATATTTTATCACTGCCTGATTCCAAACCCAGGTAAGCAATTCCTAGTCCTGCTTCTTTAAGAAGCTTTAGTTCCTCTTGTGTTTTAATCATTATACTTTTGGGAGAAGCATAAATACCTACCCTCTCGCACTCAGGAATCCATTCCTTAATAAACTGAAGTATCCTCAGCAATTCTGCTGTTTTTATCATTAGTGCATCCCCATCGGCAAGAAACACTCTTTTTATGCTCTTATAGTACATCCTTGATTCTCTAATATCTTCTAAAATCTCTTCTGTCTTCCTTATTCTAAACTCTTTGTCCTTATACATGCTGCAAAAACTGCATTTATTGTGGGAACAGCCTATAGTGGCTTGTATAATTAGGCTCCATGCCTCACTAGGTGGTCGATATATACTGCCTTCGTATCGCATAGTTTCACTTCCTTTAATGCTTATTGTAACTGCTTCAGGATTGACAATTAAAATCTTTATTCTGTAATCAAGAGCAATACAATTATATCACAAATCTGTACTTGTCAATCAGTCTTTTTGCATCATCTTCTGCTATCATCATTCGTTATACCCAAGCAGGAAGTGAACTTCACCGATATTGAAATTTAATTTACTCTTCCATATAAGATAGCCATGTATCAATAAAGTATTGATTTTCAAGATGGCGTTATTGAGGTTTTGTCTAATTTCCTGTATTCTGTGGTTTTAACTTCATCATTGCACCAAAATACTGTTGGGCAGTAATAAAAGTAATAAAGGCACAAAGCTCACTTATTTCTCCTTCAGAAAAATATCCCTTCAATATTTCAAAAGTAGAATCTGAGATATCTCCTTTTTGCTTTAAGAATACTTCTGCAAAGCCTATTGCAACAGATATTTTTTCATTGAATGTATCAGGATCGGGTTTTCCTTTTGCTTTACAATATTCACAACCATTGCCTTGTGCTAATGTTCTTCTAACTTGCTCCTTCAATTCCGATGATAGAAGCCCGTCTTTTTCTAATACTTCACCTAAATGTGACCACGCTTCCATCACCTCTTTGTTATGCCCTAAAAGCTTTTGAAAAGGTGTACTTCCATAAACTGATTCACCAATTCTTGCCATATTATTTTACCTCCTTGCAATATTAACAATCTTGTAGTATTAATAATAAAGAATAAAATCATCTAATTCCATTAAATTTATAATCAAAATATTATACTTTACTTAAAAAAATAAACAAAATAGGAGGATTTGCTTTAAAAATGAAAATAGATGATATTGATAAAAAAATTTTAGAAGAGTTAAGTGAGAATAGCCGTTTATCCATGAGTGAACTTGGGAGAAGAATTAATCTTTCTTCCCCATCTGTAACTGAAAGAGTAAGGCAAATGGAATCATTTGGTATAATTAAAAAATACACCTTAGAAATTGATTATGAAAAACTAAGATTTCCTATTCAATGTATAGTAGAAGCAACAGTTAAAAATGGAGACTATAAATCCTTTAAAGATTTTATAGAAAGTCTTCCAAATGTAGAGTTTTGTTACCGTATATCCGGAAAAGCATGTTATATGCTTAAACTGCAATTTGAGAGCTTTACAAAAGCAGAAGAGTTCATCAATTCTGTAAGTCCATATGCATCTACAGTAACGCATTTCATTTTTTCTAAAGTTGAGACAAAGTTAAAATTTAACTAATCTGAGACATTGGGGACGGTTCTCCGTGTCTCAATAGGAATCGTCCCCTATATTTTATTGAGACATCGAGAACAGTCCCCGATGTCTCATTTGATGTTGAAGGATTGAATAATCCTGTTGAACATAAGAGGATAATATCTCCTCCAATCCTCTTCGTCTGTAAAAAAACTGGCTCTGTATATCCTTCCATTGCCTCCATCCAGAAATGCTTCATAAGCTTTTATGTAGCCTTCATTGTCTTTTGCTCTTGAATATCTTATCAAAAAACCTTTCTTTCTGTTAACCGTTATCTCTCTTTCATCGTACTCCTTAAATTCTACAGCTCCTACCGCTGCTTTCTTAGATTCTTCCAAGAATTCCGCTAAGGGCTTTTCCATCTGCCATACTTGTATGAAACCATGTATTTTCTTATTGGGGGTCATAAAATTCAGATTATAAATTATTTCTCCTCCAATAAACTTCTGTTCCCAAGAGTTCCAGGATGATGGTATTGAAAATCTGAAACTCCCATCCAGAACTTCATAGCTTTTATATCCTTGCTTTTCTATCTTTTGCATTTCAATATTTGCCTTAAATACTTCCACTGTGTTGTATATCTTGTTGAAAAAAGTCATTGTGAAAACAAAAATGAAAGCAATAACAGCTACATATAAAACATATCGTTTGCTGATATAACTTTTCATTTATATCCCCCCTTTTTACTATTTGGTTTCTACATAATAAATATGACAGATTCAAATGGATAATGTATAATATAGCCATAATTTGATTGGAGGTGTGATTCCTTGAGGTATATAGATTTGAGAAGCGACACGGTAACCATGCCCACTGAGGAAATGAGAAAAGCAATGTTTGAAGCAGAAGTTGGCGATGATGTATATGGTGATGATCCTACTGTAAATGCATTGGAAAAAATGGCAGCTGAAATAGTAGGCAAGGAAGCTGCCCTATTTGTTGCCAGCGGCACCATGGGCAATCAACTGGGTGTCATGACTCATACTATCAGAGGAGATGAAATAATTTTAGGTGAAAATGCACATATAGCAGTCCACGAAGTAGGTGCTACAGCAGTGCTATCCGGAGTACAACTTCGAACCATAAAAAGCAAAGACGATATACTTTATCCGGAAGCTGTAGAAGGAGCTATAAGAGTTGATGATATACATGAACCCAGAACAGGTCTCATCTGCCTTGAAAACGCTCTTGCCAACGGAACTGTTGTTCCTCTGGATGTAATGAAAGGTGTATATGATGTGGCTAGACTTCACAACATACCTGTCCATCTGGACGGTGCCAGATTGTTTAACGCAGCCACAGCACTAGGATGTACTGCGAAGGATATAACACAGTATACAGACTCAGTTCAGTTTTGTCTCTCAAAAGGCTTATGCGCTCCTGTAGGCTCCATACTTGCAGGTACAAAAGAGTTCATAAACAAGGCAAGAAAGAACAGAAAGCTTCTTGGCGGAGGTATGAGGCAAGCAGGTTTTCTGGCTGCAGCAGGCATAGTAGCCCTTGAGAAAATGACCAAGCGTTTGGGTGAAGACCACGAAAATGCTAAATATATGGGTAAAAGGCTTTTGGAAATACATGGCATAGAACTGGACCTAGATAAAATTCAGATAAACATGGTGTTTTTCAAACTGAACCGTCCAGATTTTGATTCCAATAGTCTCGCATCTAAACTCTTTGAAAGAGGCATTAAAATAAATGGCCCTGAAGGTGGTTTTTTCAGATTTGTAACAAACAATGATGTCAGCAAAAAGGACATAGATTTTGTAATCGATACCATGAAAGAAATCTTATCATAAATGAAGGCAAAAAAGAACTCCTTGCGAGTTCTTTTTTTAATGACCATTATGCACCCTTTGATTTTTGTTTTCTCAATAAAAATACGAAGAAAGGGCCTCCCATTATTGAAGTCATAACTCCCACAGGAATTTCTGCCGGTTGTATGATAACCCTGCCTATAGCATCTGACAGCATCAGCAATGACGCCCCTAATATAGCACTATATGGTATAAGCCTTCTGTAATCTGCACCCCATATGAGCCTTACTATGTGGGGTGCTACCAAACCCAGGAACCCTATGGTTCCACCTGTTGATACCACAGCTCCTACTATAATGGAACACACAGTAAGCAATATATATTTGAGCCTTTCAACATCAACTCCTATATAATGGGCAGACTCTTCACCTAGAGACATGATATTCAGCTCTCTAGCAAAAATATTGAGTATTAAAACTCCCGGCACAATTAAGCAACTTGAAAATATAAACTTCTGCCATGTTGCTGAGGATAAACTGCCCATTGTCCAGAAAACTATGTGTTCTACTTTATTACTGAACAATAACATAATAAATGATATAAGAGATGATATGAAGTAACTCACAGCAACTCCAGATAGAAGCAGTGAATTTATGGATACCTTATTCTTGGTTTTTGACAGATAATACACAAAAAACAGGGTTGATATGGCTCCTAAGAAGGCAAATGCACCTGTTGTGGCATAACCAAATACTCCAACACCTGTAACTATTGAAATGACTGCTCCTAAAGCAGCTCCTGAAGACATACCCAACGTATACGAATCCACCAAAGGATTCTTGAATATGCCTTGCATTACTCCTCCCACAGCAGACAATCCTGCGCCTAATACCGCTGCAATCATAACCCTGGGCAATCTGATATCCATAAGAATAATTTGATTATCTGTGCTCTCTCCTAGGAAAATGATTTTTAATATCTCCTCTAATGGTATATCAACAGCACCAATCCTTACTGAAATAATAAAACAGATGAAAAACACCATTAACAATATATTAAAGCATATTAATCTGTTTATAATTTTATTTGTCATGATTCTCATCTGCCTTTATAAGTATTTCTTTCAATTGTTCTTCTTTAATCTGTATAACATTAGGCCTGTCAATGAGTTTGTTATAAATGCTCAAAGCCTCTCCATTGGTATAATCCCTTTGTTCAAAACTTCCATTCTCCACAATATATATTGTTTTATCCTTAAGTCTATCCTCAATAAGCATTTTAAGATTTCTGATGTTTGCCTTGCTGAAATATACGGGTAAAAGAACAAGAACATTGGCAGACAAGGCTAATTCCAAATTTTTATCATAAGCTTCCTGTGAAATAGCCATAAACGGAGTTTCTTCAGCCACATCCAATTCATATTCTTTTGATATGGTCCAGTCAGAATCTCCTATGTTCAGTACTCCTGTCGATATGGTGAAACCTGCTGCTGCCAGCTCCTGAATAAGTTTGACTCCAGTTCCTCCACCGCATATAATATGAACTGCGAAATCTCTTTTCTTTTTCGGTATTGTGGATATGGGATATATATAAGTTTTTCCCGTAGCCGGATTTATGCTTATGGAAACATTGGTATTAAAAACACGGGCAATATTTTCTATTGTTAGAACTTCTGCCGGCTCTCCTTTGCAAAAAACTTCTCCGCCTTTCAGCATAACAATATAGTCACTATAGGCAGATGCCATATTAAGGTCATGAAGCACTGCAATAGAAGTCAGCCCTTCCTCCAATGTCATTTTCTTCACCAGATCAAGTATCTCCACTTGATACTGCAAGTCCAAATGCGATATAGGCTCATCCATAAGCAGCACTTTTGGCTGTTGGGCCAATGCTTGGGCAAGTATGACCCGTTGCTTTTCCCCGCCGCTTAATTCATTGAAATTCCTATTGGAGAACTCCATTATATTGGTATATTTCATGGCTCTCTCTGCAATTTTAATGTCCTCTGGCGTTTCACCTTTCAGCCTTTTAACATAAGGATGTCTGCCCATAAGCACTATATCTTTCACCTTATAGTCAAACTCAACAAGTATATTCTGTGGCACTACTGAAAGCCTTTTGCTTATTTCCTTTTGAGATAACTTTGTAATATCATCGTTTCCCAGCATAACTATACCCTTCTGAGGTTTTAAATATCTGGATAGATTTTTCAAAAAAGTGCTTTTGCCTGAGCCATTAGGACCTACGATACTGACAAAGCTTCCTTCCTTTATGCTGAGGTTTATATTCTTCAATATATAGTTGTTTTCATAACTAAAATCTAAGCCTTCTACTCTTACTTCATATTCCATATTAATACCCATCCACTGTTTAGAATGAATCACTGTGCAAAGCTTTTGCCATTTCTCTGATTGCCTCAACTACTCTTGGACCTGGTCTTGAGACAATATTGTCATCGGACATTACATGGATGTTTCCTTCCCTAATACATGGAAGTTTGCTAAATAGTTCATCTTTCATTATATCTTCTTTTCTCATGCCTTCGTCAGTAGAATGAAAAGCAGCAATTAATATATCAGGATTTTGCTTAAGCAACTCCTCAAAACTATATTGGCCCCAACCTGTTATTTCCGTTGCGACATTTTGTCCTCCTGCTATTTGTATTATCTCATTGATATATGTTCCTTGGCCTGCAGTATATAACGGATCTTTCCATACCAAATAAAATACTTTTTTCCTTTCTTTGCCCATAACCTTGTTTTCTATTTCCTCTATATCTTTGTGTATATTGTTTATTATCTCTTCTGCTTCTGTTTCTTTTCCTACAAGTTTACCTACCATCGCTATAGAATCATATATTGACTCTACATCAGCGGCCTCCGTTGAGGCAACAGGAATGTTCAATCCCTCAAGAGCCGCCATCAAATCCTCTTGTATGTATCCTCCTGCTAAAACCAAATCAGGATTCATCTTCTTAATCAATTCAATGCTTGGATTATCAAAATCACCAATTTTATCTATCTTTTTTGCTTCTTCTGGATAATCACAAAAACTGGTTACTCCCACTAATTTATCTCCTGCTCCAAGGGCAAACATAATTTCTGTATTGGTAGGTGATAAGGATACTATCCTCTCCGGTATCTTATTCAATACCACTGTTTTACCTTTAATGTCCGTTATCTCTATTTTAGCTGTTTCTTTATCATTATAACCGCTTTGCCTTGACTGGCAAGAAGTAAAAGTAAGAAGCAATATTAGTGTAAGTGTTATTATGGCAATTTTTTTTATTTTATTCATCATTGGCACTCCTCCATTATATATTCAAATAAAACAAAAACCCTTCTCACATGAGAAAGGAGCAATATAAACAATTCACCTCCCCATCACTCGTAGGCAAGCTTAAATAATAGATCAGGCAGGTTTCCTGGCTATGGTTCACAGCTGCCTAGGCCTTCCCGATTAAATCAGTGGCATTTCTAGACCGCTCCCCCTCACAGTGGCGGGACCGCATGGGATTCTCACCCATTTCCCTTTTAACTGCATATGCAGCACCTGAACTTTTATATTCTTTTTACATCGTTATTCTAGCATATCATTAGACTATTTACAACAAATTAGATTTGAAACCTATGCAATTATAGGCTAAACTATATTTTTATTATCTATAATAAGAGTTTTTGAAAAATTTGTATTATTTAGTTGCATATGCTATAATATTGTTAATATATGTCTGACTGATGTAATTATTATGATTGGGGTGAATCTATGTCAAATGTGGTTACTATTGATGTAAAATCTTGTAAGCCAGGAATGAAAATTTCAGAAGAAATCATAAATAACTATGGAGCTATCTTAGTGCATAAAGAAACCATATTGGATAATTACACTGTTCATAAACTGAAGAGCCTTGGCATAGACAAAATTAAAGTATATGAAGATTATGAACTAAAACCCAATGAACTTAAGGATAACTCAATTGTATACGAAGAAAAAATGAATGAATTCAAGACTATAATAAAGGATTTAGGCATTGGAAAAAAATTGGATACATTAAAGGTGCAAAAAATTGTTTCTGATCTAAATGAAAACTTTACATCCATTAATGATATAATTACAAATCTAAAAACCAATAGATCAATTGACGAGTATACATATTCTCATAGTTTAAATGTTTCTCTTCTCTGCTCCCTTATAGGAAACTGGTTAGGCTTAAGCCCAGTACAAAGAAGAACCTTATCTTATTGTGGGCTTCTTCATGATATAGGAAAATCTAAAATACCTAATGAAATTTTGTATAAGCCTGGTCCATTAACCTCCAGCGAATTTGAAGAAGTCAAAAAGCATTCAGTTTATGGTTATAAGATACTAGAAGGCAACATAGCAATAAGTAAAGATGTTTTGTTGGCTGTACTAATGCATCATGAAAGAGAAGACGGCAGCGGTTATCCCCTTGGATTAAAAGGTGATAAAATAAGCTTTTATGCAAAAGTTACTGCAATAGCTGATATGTTTGACGCCATGACTTCAGACAGGGTATACAAAAAACGTCAAACTTGTTTTGATGTATTTGAGTTGTTTGAAAGGGAGTATTTGACGAAGTTCGATACAAATATACTCCTCACTTTCCTCAACAGAATTTCAAGCTATTATGTTGGAAGCAATGTAATGCTTAGCAACGGCTCATATGGTGAAGTTGTATTTATAGACCAGAAAGCCATATCAAGGCCCATTATTAAATTGGAAGACTCATCAATAGTAGATTTGAGAATAGAAAAAGGACTGCGAGTTGAAGAGGTATTCTAATATAAGTACAAGCGTATATAACTAAATATCAGAATATCTGATATAATAGTATTGTATATGTATTTATATGAGGAGGTAATGTAATGCCTTTAGTTACATCAAAGGAAATGTTTAGAAAAGCATATGAGGGGCAGTATGCTGTAGGAGCATTTAATGTAAATAACATGGAGATTATTCAAGGTATTGTGGATGCTGCCAAAGAGGAACAGGCTCCACTAATACTTCAAGTATCAGCAGGTGCCAGGAAGTATGCAAAACATATTTATCTTATGAAGTTAGTTGAAGCTGCTGTGGAAGACAGTGGATTATCCATTTGTCTTCATCTGGACCACGGAGAAGATTTCGAGATATGTAAAGCTTGCATAGACGGTGGTTTTACATCAGTTATGATCGACGGTTCCAAATATCCCTTTGAGGAAAACATTGCTTTAACCAAAAAGGTTGTAGAGTATGCACATGATAAAGGTGTTGTAGTAGAAGCAGAGCTTGGAAGACTTGCAGGAATCGAAGATGCTGTGAATGTTAGTGACAGAGATGCAACCTTCACAGATCCGGACCAAGCAGTAGAATTTGTTGAAAGAACAGGTGTTGATTCATTGGCCATAGCTATAGGAACCAGCCATGGTGCTTACAAGTTCAAAGGCGAGCCAAAGCTTGACTTCGAAAGGCTTGAAAAAATAAGCGACATGCTTCCCGGTTTTCCATTGGTGCTTCATGGTGCATCAACTGTACTTCCGGAGTTTGTAGAACAATGCAATACATATGGAGGTAATGTAAAAGGAGCACAAGGCGTTCCTGAAGAAATGCTTTTGAAAGCAGGAAAATATGGAGTCTGCAAGATCAATATAGACACAGATTTGAGACTGGCAATGACTGCTTCCATAAGAAAATATCTGTATGAAAACCCAAGCGAATTCGATCTTCGCAAATATTTAAGCCCAGCAAGAGAAGCCATAAAGAATATGGTTAAGCATAAGATGAGGAATGTGTTAAATTGCAGCGGAAAAGCGTAGTATTTTGCTGTGCAGCCTAGGGTATTTCTTTACTGTCCTGTCGCATGCTACGTGTAACGTGCAGCGTGAGGTCAGGATATTCCTCTGGGGTCTTTTACAAGAACACTAGAAGACATAAAAACCCACCAAATAAGACTAAATTATGTATAAATTTAAAACTAAAATAAGCATACATGCATTTGCAAAACAATGTTCACTTGCATATATGCTTATTTTAGTATGTAAAAATATTTCAAACTGAACCCTTTAGTGTATTTTAGTGTAAGCTTAGTGTCCTTTAGTGTTCTAAAAAAGACCTTTCCGTGTTAATCTGTGGTTACCACCGTGTAAATCCGTGTTCTTAAAATGGCCCAGAAGGAATACCCAAACACTAGAGACCAGAGACTGACCTTATAGCAATACCCTAGGCCATGCAATTTGGCAACGCCTTCACAAATTCCAAAAATCCTGCGCTGTCAGATGAATAATCTGGAGCATAGGGACATTCCTTTTCTAATATGCAATCAGTAACCAAATACGTTGTTATACCAATTGATTTTGCTATCATGTCTTCCAACATATCATTGCCTACCATAAGACAATTCTCTGGTTTCTTGTTGTTCAACCTTAAAATATCTTCGTAAAACTTTGGGTTAGGCTTGCAGAACTTGCATATCTCAAAATTAGTTACATAACTGAAATCATTCAAAGTAAATCCTGCCCATTGAATCCTCTTGTCTATCGCAATCTTAGGAAACAATGGATTTGTAGCTATAATTACATCATAGCCTTTCGATTTCAGTATATTTACTGCCCTTACCATATTGTCCATTCTATATGTAGCATCTTTTACCATATCAAACTCTTTTTCGTAAAATTCATCAAAACCGGTCATAAATAAATCCTTTTGATCTTCTCGTATAAGCTGATTAAATTTGTGAAAAAACAAATCCTGATTTAATCTGACACCATCAGAGCTTTTGATCATGTAGACGGTAGCCTCCCAAACTTTTTTGTACAACTCTTCCGGTGAGCAATATTTTTTGAATTTTGATCCAAGGAGATGAAAATATCTGTCTTCAAACTCTTTATAATCCATCCCCAATAAGGTTCCATCTAAATCAAACAATACTGTATCTATCATATTCAATCTTTCCTCCATTTTAGCCTAATCTTATCATAATAATAGAATATTACTCCTGTAAAAATATAATCATAAAGTAAAAAAGCAGGTTGCATTACTATAATGATCCACATGATAGGGAAATCAACATGCACATTTATTGAAAAAAACTTGGCCCATATTATATAAACAAAACCTATTGACATATTAAAGAAAAGCAATTTCATCAATATCTCTATAACTGGCCTTCTTGTCTTTTCTATATAAAACTTTAGCATTGGGTAAAGTCCGAAAAACACAACATAAGGAATTATGCTTACAGTATTTCCAAACATAACAAAAGAAAGCAAAGATGTGGCTCCATATAGCATCCAGGCCTGTCTTATCCCCAACTCAACCAATATAAGCCCGGGAATCATTCCGGCCAAAAAGTACATGGTAAGCTTCATAGAAGGCAGATACAATGCAAAGTATAGGAAAATGAGACTAAGGCCAGTAAAAATTCCTCCCAGTGCAACTTTTCTCCCCAATTTAACCACCACCTTGCTATATGCAGCTTATCAGATCCCCACCCATGCACTCACAGCAGCAGTCAGAGCAAATAAGACATTCACATATACTGCATATATCAGTTCCTCCTGAACTATATCTTCTATTATAGCTATAATTTTGATATCTGTTATTAGCAAAGGCTATTCTGTTTAAGGCATCTCTGTATTCCATATTAGAAGGATCCATATTCACTGCAGTATTTATGCTATTTACAGCCTCATTATACCAACCTTTTCTCATATAAACGAGCCCTCTTAGATAGTACCATTCTGCATTTCTTGTGGATACCTTATTCAATAAGCTCTCTGCAGCTTGAATATTTCCATTCATTATATTCATTCTGATCTGTGAAAACAAGCTTGAATCATTTCCATAACTGCTATTACTGCTATATGAACTTCTATTATTACTGTATTGATGATTGCTATTTTGAGTTCCATTTTTCTCATATTGCTTCATCAAGTAATCATAGGCCTGATTTATCTCTTTTAACTTTTCTTCTGCTAAATCGGAAAGAGGGTTATCGCGATATTGATCAGGATGATATTTTTTTACAAGTTCCTTGTAAGCTTTTTTTATCTCATCAATTGAAGCGCCTTCTCTGACGCCCAGTACTTCATATGGGTTTCTCATTTGTACTGCAGCTCCTTCCTTCTAATACACTCTTTGTTTTCTTCTCCATTCCCAAGTATATTATGTTTTCTATTATGCTTTTATTGTTCATATCCAGCAATTCAAAGGCTGAAGCAGCCTGAGCCAATGCTTGAATCAGATTAAATCCAACTTCTTCTCTTATTTTACTTTTAAATACTTCTGTATCTTCTCCGCTATAGCTATATTGAAGAAGAAGTGGATTATAGTTCTTATTCTTAATATCTTTTTCTATATCATCAAAGGCATCTATAATATAAATCCACTTGCCAATATTATATGCCATCCACTCTACAGCTTTTTTATTATTAACATTATCCCACTGACATCCTAGGCTAATAATAGATTTCACAAGTTCTGCGAAAGGATCTGCTGCTTCATCCATCGAATTGCATTTCCTTTTCTCCAAATCATGTAGCCTTGCAAGGGATTCCTTTATTCTAAGTTCCGATTCCATATTATTTTTTAATGCTCTCTTATACACTGGGATTAATGCCATCTGTCCAATCTTAGACAGAATTTTCTTCTCATCTATCCAATGATCTTGAAGCTTATAATAGGTTAAAATAATATTCATATCAGCTGAAAAATCAACACTCTTGCTGTTTTTTACTAACCATTTCTTTTTTACGGGGTTGGCAATACAACTCTCCCTCTGTAAGCTAATGGATTCTTTATTAACAGAAGAAAGAAATATACCTAGAAAAACAGAATCATAGTTAAGTCCAAGCCTACATAATGGACCAAAGTTTTTGCCCATGGATTTGCATACTCCACAATAATAGGCTCGAAATAATTCATATTCTTTAATTTTCATTTCACCCTTATCGGGTACTACATATCCAAACATTGTTAATCCTGCCTATTATACCATTTGTCTGTTTATTTTACTAAGTCTTTACATTCATCTTGTTAAAATCTTTCATAATTATAACATAACTTAACATACTTTTCAGCAAAAAACAAACACAGGCCAACAACCATACTATAGAAGTATGGTTATTAGCCTGTTCTTTTCAAAATCAATAATTATTTATTACTACATAGTAAAACTTTCTATAATCTCCAGGAATCCTTTCTTAAAAGTATGATTTTAAGAATTCAGGAACATTATTAGGATTTCGGCTCATACTTACAATAAAATCAACTTCAAATTTCTTATTTAGATTTTCCAAATTTTCAACAAACTGTTTTAGACATTCCTCTTCAGCATCAGATATAACCTTTATTCCATCAATAAATATCGTTTCTATATCAAAATTCTGAGATATAACTCCGCACAAAAAACCATAAAAAGCCTTCAAATTCTCAATCTGAAAATCTCCAGCATTGATGAATCGAAGACTTCTATCCAAATCGTACATATGATTTTTATCTCTGTCGATGTACACAACATGCCCTTTTGAAGCTTTTGAAGCCTCATTTGCCATACTGATCATCATTTTTGTCTTCCCGGTGCCCTTCTCACCTACAATAAACTTAACCATTTTAATTACCCCCTAACATATTTTTTTTAGAGATTAATTAGAGCATACTATATTCTGAAGATTATTTCAATTCCTAATTTCCCTAAAAAACAAGTATTTCACAGATTAAATAATATAATCTCCCCATTATTCGTAAAATTAAGAATATGTGCATCATTTGTCAAAAATCAAAAAATAGTCAGGATTTTGCAAAAACTGTTATGTTTTCAGAGAAATTTCACTATTTACATTATTCATCAACTTTGAGATAATAAAAATAAATCAAAATTACCTCAGAAAGGAGTTAAAAGAATGTCCAACAATACAAAACAGAAAAGGGAGGCAACTCTACTTGAAGCAATTATTCCAGTTGTTCTCACTATCGCAATCCTAATGTATAATTTAATCATTGTTGGAGGAGACGTACACATTCCTCTGGTTTTGGGTGGTGCCATAACTGCAATAATTGCAATAGTAAGACTTGGATATACCTGGTCTGAACTTGAAGAAGGAGTTATAGCTACCATCGGAAGCACCATGCAAGCTATTATAATTCTCGCAATCATAGGTATGATCATTGGTACATGGATTCTCGGTGGTATAGTGCCAACTCTTATCTATTATGGTCTACAGGTATTATCACCTTCATTCTTCCTTATTGCATCTTTAATTCTCTGCAGTATAGTATCTCTTGCAACTGGAAGTTCCTGGACCACAGCTGGAACAATAGGTATTGCCCTTATGGGTGTTGCTGCAGGTCTCGGTATCCCCGCTCCTATGGCAGCCGGTGCAATAATATCCGGTGCATATTTCGGCGATAAAATGTCACCTCTTTCAGACACAACCAACTTGGCTCCTGCCATGGCTGGTGCAAATCTTTTCGATCATATCAGACACATGATTTATACAACAGGTGTTAGTTATATTATAGCAATCATAGGTTTTGGTATAATGGGTGCCAGATTCGCAGGCAGTGATCTTGATACATCTGCAATAACTGAATTGTTGGCACTAATGAAAGATAATTTTAATATCAGTCCTTTATTGATACTGGTTCCTGTAATAGTTATAGTTATGGTAGCTATGAAGGTTCCTGCTATACCAGGACTTTTAGCCGGTACAATACTTGGAGGTATCGCTGCAATCGTATTCCAAGGCAAGTCATTTGGAGATGTTTTAGATGCTATGCAAAATGGTGTAGTTTCCGAAACAGGAAATCAAATTCTTGATGAACTTTTAACTCGAGGCGGCTTGCAGAGCATGATGTGGACCATTTCTCTTATTCTTTGCGCTCTGACCTTCGGCGGTATACTTAAAAAATCAGGAATGCTTGAAGTAATTGCTAAGAGAATTCTTGGATTTGCTAAGAGCACAGGTTCATTAGTTGTTGCTACAATTTTTACTTGCTTCTTCGTAAACTTCCTGGCAGGTGACCAGTACCTGGCAATAGTTTTACCTGGCAATATGTATAAAGATGAATTCCATAAGAGAGGTTTGGCACCAAGAAACCTTTCCAGATGCCTGGAAGACAGCGGTACCTTGACTTCAGCACTCATTCCATGGAACACATGCGGCGCTACGATGTCATCTTACCTAGGAGTTCCTACAGTTGAATATATCCCTTACTGCTTATTAAATCTTGTTAACCCTATTGTTTCTATAATATTCGGTTACACCGGCATTACAATGATGAAGCTGGAAGATGATCCATCTGCTCCTGAATACAAAGGGAACAAGAAAGCAACCGCTAATGCTTAATTAATTGCACAAAAAACTCCGCTGAAGAATCAGCGGAGTTTTTTTTATAATCTTTTTAATGCTTTCCGTTAAAAACATTTCAAGAAAGACTTCCTTGATTGTTATAAACGATTCCAAAGGAAGCCTTTCTTATTGTGTAGCAAATTAAAGGCTTAATTGTTATGAAATTGATTCCAACATAAGACTTTCTTAACTGTTGTAGAAAATATATACAAACATATATAGCACAATTGTGTGCATACTAATACCATGAGAGATAAGTTGTTACGATTTGCAGTATATGGCTTAATAGGCTGGTGCCTTGAAATTCTCTGGACCGGTTTAGGTTCCTTGATTCATGGCAATTTAATGCTTTACAGCTTCACCTATATGTGGATGTTTTTTATCTACGGTATGGGAATATTTCTTGAACCACTCCATAATAAAATAAGAAATTGGAATATATACATGAGAGGAGGAGTTTGGGTTCTAACCATTTTCGCCATTGAATACCTATGTGGCTGGGCTTTGGATAGCATATTGGGTCATTGCCCATGGGATTATGGTGAAGGAATACTCTCCATAAATGGCTACATAAGATTGGATTTCACTGTGGCGTGGTTTTTTACAGGTTTACTTTACGAAAAAGTACACGACTTCCTTACAATGCTTCAAAACATATCAAACAATAATTACATGTCTAAAAAAGAATAAAATAGTATGGGCTGTTTCAATAGCTGCTCATGCTATTTTATTCTTGTACAATTCATGGTATCCATAAATTCTTCAATAATTTTTATATGATCCCCTAGAATTATTATGTGATGATTAGCAATAGGATTCTTAAAAAAATAATCTACACTCTCATCCAGTTTTATTTTTAATTGGGTCCTGCACATTTTTGAGTTATTCAAGTTATCTAATATTTCTCCCCTAGACAGAAAATATTTATCTAAGCCTGATCCTCCACATTTAAATAAGGTAACAGTTCCCTTCTTAATTTGCCCTTGAATTCCAATACTTTTTAGCGATTCAAAATGACTTCTTATGATATATTTTTCTGTCAAGGATGTGGCTACCGTACAGTGAGCAAAAATAACCTCATTGGTTTCATGATCAATCAGCGATGGATTTGACATAAATGGATTTTCACCTGTTAAAAGCTTTGCAAGGTACATGGTAAATACTGACTGACTATCTCCTTCACATCCTGCTATAATGCCTTCATCATTAAGCAGAGATACAGCAAGGCAACCTGATATATTATGTCTATCTAGTATATCAAAGCATTTCAATGCCAAAGCATCTATTCTGTTTTTGCTATATACTTCCTTTACCGCTAAATATACTTTTGATGCATCCACAACCTCTTCCCTTGTAGGTTCCTCTATACCTGCTGAATTGTTCACAAACTTATCGGCTATTGTTACTGCTTCATCATACGATACGGTTTTCAACATATCTGATACTTCAGATAACTCAATATTCTTATAGTTTAAGCCCCATTTCTTTTTTACTTCAGAATAGTTTACATCACTTGAAATAAGCCATGAAGATGGAAATCCTACAATACCAATGCTAGACCTTCTTATTTTGTCACTAACGCTGACAATATGACTTAAGACTTCAATTCTTTTTTTAAGGTATTCAGGCTTACCATGAAGTATTTGAGATACACCACCTACACTCTTTATCCATGACTGTATTTCCAAAGAAGCACCTAAAGAATTATGAAGCCCGTCTGTTAGCAATAGTATAGGCTGAGGAAGTTCATCATAGATGCTTCTAAACATCTCTTCTGTTCCCCCTGAAGCTATGAACACCAAAGGAATATCCACATACTCTGCTTCAGCAGGAGTAATAAACCTTACAGAAAAATTCCTCTTTAAATAGCTTATAAGTTCATAATGGGAATTTTCTATCGAAGTTAGATCATGCAAAGCCGCTACTATGGTAACTAATCCTAATTCCATGCTAATCCCCCCTTTACATTCTTCAGTAATCTTTTATGCCTATTGAAAGCTAAATAATGATAATATTATAGGAAACACCATCGAGATGATTAGCAGTATGCTCAGTATCATAGCTATCTTCTTTTTCATTTCCTTATACCAACCTTTCCTATCTCGGTAATTGAATTTGGGGTTTCTCTCTGGATTCCCTATATAATATAAATTTATTTCCTATAACTTGCACTACTTCTGCTCCAATAGCAGAAGCCAAAGCATCAGCTGCTTCCCTCACTTTCAGGGGACAATTATCCAATATCTTGATTTTTATTAGCTCCCTTGACTCCAGGCAGGCATCTATTTCTTTTTCCATTGCTGAAGTTATACCTGATTTTCCTATTTGAAAAACATCTTCCAAGTTATTTGCTAAAGCTCTTAAATAAGCTCTTTGTCTACTATTTAACATAGTACCTCCTAATTAAATATATTTTAAAAGCAGACTTTCGTCTGCTATTATGCACATTTTATAATTCTATTTCTTTTTTTATTTTTCTTCGATGAGTTTCGTAATTAGGATCTCCTTTCTTCCATCCGCTTCTGCTCTTTTCTACATTCTGCACATAATTCTCATTTATAACTATTTGATTTTTTGCTATGCAGAAATATGTTGAAGTATTCTGTTTACAATTTTCACATTGTATGCAGTCCATGATTTTAAATTGACCTCCACTTGTTAATCATAATATTCAAATTCAAGACTACCCATCTTTACAGTGTCCCCATCTCTAATACCCATGTTTTTCAACTCATCGATAATACCCCTCTTTCTGATAACCCGCTGAAAGTACTTGACAGAATCGCTATCATCCATGTTTACTGAAGCTAAAAGTCTTTCCGCTAAAGGTCCTTCAATGATATAGATATCATTTTCTTTCTTAATTGTGAAATCTTTTACATCCGCATATTTATGATACAACAAATCCTTGTCTACTTCAACAATTTCTTCTTCATCTTCAATAGTTTCTAAAATGTTGTATACCTTATCTAACATTGGTTTAATGCCCATCTTGGTTGCACCGGAAACAGGAAACACATCATATCCTTCCTTTGATAGGATATTCTTTACCCTCTCAAAGTTTTCTTCCGAACCTGGTATATCCATCTTATTGCAGGCAACTATCTGAGGTTTTGAAGCAAGCTTTTCACTATATAGCTTTAATTCGTCATTAATCTTCCTGAAGTCTTCAATGGGATCTCTGCCTTCTATTCCTGAAACATCAATCACATGAATTATCACCTTAGTTCTTTCCACGTGTCGCAAGAAATCATGACCAAGTCCAACACCTTCATGAGCCCCTTCTATCAATCCTGGAATATCAGCCATGACAAAACTTCTGTCAGAATCCAGCTCAACTACACCAAGATTAGGCGATAGGGTAGTAAAATGGTAATTAGCGATTTTAGGTTTTGCTGATGTAACTACAGACAAAAGGGTGGATTTGCCAACATTAGGGAAACCAACCAAGCCTACATCGGCTATAAGCTTCAACTCGAGCTCAATCCAAATTTCTTCTCCTTTTTCACCTGGCTGTGCAAATCTTGGAGCCTGTCTGGTAGATGTGGCAAAATGAGCATTTCCCTTGCCTCCTCTTCCACCTCTAGCCACCAATAGTTCCTGCCCGTCATGTCTTAAATCGCCTAAAGCTCTTTTAGTCTCTTCATCATATACTATAGTTCCTACAGGCACTTTTATTATTAAATCCTCTCCGCTTTTACCGTAGCAATTATTTGCTCCACCCATCTGCCCATTTTCTGCCACATGCTTTCTTTTATATCTAAAATCCATTAATGTTCTCATGCTGCTATCTGCAACAAGTATTACATTACCACCGCTGCCTCCATCCCCACCATCCGGACCACCATTAGGTATGTATTTTTCTCTTCTAAAGGATACTCTGCCATCTCCACCGTCACCGGCCTTTACATATATCTTTGCCTTATCTACAAACACAATTCTCACCCCTTATTTCATTATATTTCAGCAGTTTACAGTACTGTCATGCTATATAGTTTCGAAAGCCTCCCAAAATAAAGTCTCGTCAATATTATGGACATATGTATGAGTTTTATCCTAAAGTTCAGAGAGCGCTTTTGCTTCTCTTAATCAAGATTTGCTTAAGAAAGCCATTAGGTCAAGTTAACATTAAGGTGGAATTAAGCTTTTCTATTATTTATAACAAAAAAGGTACAGCCTTGCTGCACCTATATAAATATCTGATTGATTAAGCTACAGGATATACGCTTACTTGCTTCTTATCCTTGCCCTTTCTTTCGAATTTTACAACACCATTTATCAAAGCAAATAATGTATCATCTTTACCTATTCCAACATTGTTACCAGGATGAATCTTGGTGCCTCTTTGTCTTACAATAATGCAACCAGCATTAACTGCCTGTCCGTCAGCTCTTTTTACACCTAATCTTTTGGATTCACTGTCACGGCCGTTTCTTGAGCTTCCTACTCCTTTTTTATGAGCAAACAATTGAAGATTTATGTCAAACATAAATTACACCTCCCTTTTAACTACAATCCTTATATAAGGTGAGTAATTTTTCGATATGTTTTCCAGCCCCATAACCATTGTATCCACTATTGCCGAAGCTTTAAGACTTACATCTCTATCTTCTATATGAGGTATGGAAAATCTCAATAATCCTTTGTCTATACAGTATTTTATGTCTAACTTAGCAACATTTATAAGGCCAAGTAGGGCTGTTTGAGTTAATGCTGATACTGCACTGCACACAATATCGCTGCCAAATTCGCTATAATCAGCATGTCCTGTAACTTCTAACCCTATTACCTTATCATCTTCCGACATGAAAATATTTACTGTAATCATATTTATTATGCATTGATCTTATCAATTTGAACTTTTGTATATGGTTGTCTGTGTCCCTGTTTTCTTCTGTAATCTTTCTTTGGTTTGTACTTGAAAACAATTATTTTCTTTGCTTTTCCGTTTTTAAGTACAGTTCCTTCAACGCTAGCTCCAGATATAACAGGAGTTCCTGTCTTGATTTCACCGTCTCCTCCTACTAAAAGAACCTCGTCGAACTTAACTTTTTCTCCCTCAGCATAAGGAAGCTTTTCTACAAAGATTACATCACCTTCAGTGACTCTGTATTGTTTTCCACCTGTTCTTATTATTGCATACATTAGGCATTGCACCTCCTTTAAAATAAGTCTCGCCGGACTCAAGGTAACATTTTAAAACCCGACCCGAGCGGATATGCCTACACCGTAATATTTTAACATAGGGGTTTTTCTTTGTCAAACAAAAGTATAATCAGGTTTTTAACCTCTTTCTCTAATAGCAATTATTTTAACCATTTTACCATTTATCTATAAATATTTTTGATTGCAAATAACATCTACCGGTCCCATTTTGTGCTTCCCTGTTATTGAACTTGTTTGATGATCCGAGGCTATTATTAATTTAATCCTCCCAATACTATTGTATATTTCATTTATAAACTCTCTGTCCAATCTCTCTATAAAAAGCACTTTTCCTAATATGTCTTTCCTATGAGAAACTTCGTCAGTTCCGTTTATATGTGCGATAACTACATCATGGGTTTCTATTTCCTTTATTACCATTCTTGCTTTTTCCTTTAAATCAGTATCTATATCACCAGTTGAGTTTTTAAGGTCAGGTATATGAACTTTCATTGCTTTTCCAATTCCCTTTACTATTTCCGCATTGCATATCAAGGAACATGTTTTCCCATGTAATTCTTCAAAAGAAGGCAGCTTTACAGCTTCAGAAACACCCCACGGATAAAACATATATTCATTATTGTTAACTACAAACTTATTGTCTTCAATAAACTTGAATAATTCTTCATTTTTCAAAAGATCTTTAGTTAAATCTTCAATACTCATACCCATATTCTCGTGGGGAGGTAAATCCGGTATTTCCATAATTTCTTCCGACCTTTTTAATATTAAAAGATTCCTGTAATCGCTTATATGATAAAATCTCAAATTTTCCACTGTCTTAATATTGTGAGAAATAAAAGCCATGTCACATCTCGAAAGACCTTCACCATTAAAGGATTGAAGTTTATTATCCATTATCTTCACTAGATTGCATCTCATGGCTACTTCATCTTCATTGACAATTATGTTAGAAGAAATAGCTTCTAAATATGCTCTGTTTCTAGGTATTATACTTTCCTCAACTCCCAACATAGACAAAATGCACGTCATACTGTCTGGATCTCTTTTATCAGGACAGAATACTTTTTTTATATGCACTCCTTGATCTTTAATTTTGTCTATAGTTGGTGTAAGAGCATACTCTAAAGGGGTTAAATTGCTTAATTCACTAATTCTCTCTTCACTCAAACCATCTAATATTATCAATATTGTTTTCTTATTATCGAAGTTAATCATAACTTTTTCCTATGCCTAACATTTTCCATAATATTTATCACTGAACTTTATGCAGTGCATATGCAAATTAGCTTACCGGTAATCAATCAGTGAGCTTTACTGCCAATCTGTTTTTATTTCATACTAACCATAAAAGGTAACATTTTATAATGTCATTGGCATGCATAATGTATTTTAATCATGTACTCTAAATTCATCTTTAGGTATGGTTTCATCAGGTATAATGTTTATGTCTTTATTATATTTTTCACTCAATGACTTTATTTCATCACCATAGGTACTCATAAACTCATAACCCAATTCCGGGTGTACATATATTTCTACTTTCCTGTTATCTCTATTGAACAATGCTTTATTTATCTCGAATTCAATTTTCTTGAATATGGTTTGCTTTGACAACACTTTTCCTGTCCCTGAGCAATAAGGGCATATTGACTGCATTATATTGGTTTTTGGTTGTACAACTTTTTTTCTTGTCATTTCCACTAAACCTAGATGGGTCATACCCAAAACATTGCTTCTGTTTTTATCTTTTTTCAAAGCATTCCGCAGTACTTCCAACACCAAATTTTCGTGTTCTTGGTCATTCATATCGATGAAATCGATTATTATTATGCCACCTATATCTCTTAATCTCAATTGCTTGGCTATTTCTTTTGCAGCTTCAATATTCGTTTTCAAAACCGTATCATGAAGATCCTTGCTCCCCACATACTTGCCCGTATTCACATCTATAGCAGTAAGAGCTTCTGTTTGGTCTATGACAATATAACCCCCGCTTTTTAACCATACTTTTTTTGAAATTATCTTCTCAATTTTTTCTTCTATTTTATAGTAATCGAATATCTCATAGCATTTATCAAAATAACTAACCCTTGGTTCTAGATCAGGTGAAGTCATGGATATAATCTCTAACGCTTTTTCATAATATTCCTTATTGTTTATGGTAAGTTTGTCTATTTCTTTGGTAAACATGTCTCTTACAATTCTAAAAAATAAGCTCATATCTTTATGTATAAGTTTTGGAGCAGATGTCTTATCACTTTTGCCAAGAATATTTGCCCAGAGTGTACTTAAAAACTCTATATCTGATTTTAGGTCAGATAGTGTGCAGCCTTCACCGGCTGTTCTGACAATAACACCCATATTTGTAGGCTTTACTTCAGCAGCTAAGGCTTTAAGCCTTTCTCTTTCTGCCTCATCTTCAATCCTTCTTGATACTCCGATATAATCTGCCGTGGGCATGAGAACTGCAAATCTACCTGGCAATGTAACGTGTGTTGTAGCTCTTGCGCCCTTACTGCCAATAGGATCTTTAATAATTTGTATAAGAACCTCCTGACCTGCCTTTAAATAATCTTCTATTCGTTGTGATCTGTTGCTTTCACTACCAACAGACGATACTGCATCATAACTGGATAAATCAGGAAGTACATCTTTCACATATAAAAATGCATTCTTGCCAGTACCAATGTCTATGAAGGCGGCTCCCATGCCTGGCAAAACATTTTCAACCAAACCCTTATAAATATTACCTACAATGCTTTGCCCTTCCTGACCTTCCATGTAAATCTCAACTAATTCATTATCTTCAAGGACAGCTACCCTTGTCTGTCCAAAACTGATATCCACAACTATTTCCTTGATAATAATCGCCACCTATCCTAAGAGAATGAATCGACCCTTTAGTTATTTTCTATCCACCAGCGATAATGGCACAAGTTCATGATCAATATTTGCGTAAAGCTCCACTCTTCTAATTTCCTTTATTTCAAAAATATCGCCCATAAATTTTCTCAGAGCTTCAAGCAAAAGATGCGGTTTTAAATTTGCTTTGCTGCCGCATGCTACGATACAATCTAGTGTTACATTTAGATTTTCTTGATGCAAAACATTAATTACTCTTATCATGGGTCTTATATCTACATCAGTGGTTTCAAAATTCTTCTTAGGCTGCTCCTTCGGCACAACTATGCTATTCTGAACCATAAAATCCGCAATCATTTTCTCTGCATCTATTAAATCCTTAAAAATAAGCTCTATGGAGTATCTTGCATCAGTAACCAATGCCATGGCACTCTTTGCCCTATCACGAAGTACCACTGCATCCACAATCTTAAGTCCCTGTGGCAGAGATTCGTTCAGTTTGCCCATTAAATCCTTTTCAGACATATCTTCATCCAAAACTATATCCAGATATTCTCCAATGCTTGTCACGCCAATACCAAGAGCAGATGCAAAGGACAAACTGGGATGGGGATTAAAACCTTCTGTATAATGAATGGGTACATGAGCCCTCCTCAATGCTCTCTGAAATGTCCTCATCAAATCCAGATGTGATATATATTTTGTCTCTGGCCCTTTTATGAACTTTAGTCTCATATTTATCATTTACATACCCCACCTTCCTGAAGCAAATTAATTCCACACCCCGTGCAAGCAATCCTGCAATCTCTGGTTGTCTCTCCTTTTAAGGCTTTTTTATATTCGCTCCTTAGATACTTCTTAGTAACTCCCACATCTATGTGATTCCACGGCAATACTTCTTCCAAATCTCTTCTCCTTATGGTGTAAAAATCAGGGTCAATTCCGCAATCTTCAAATGCTTTCAGCCATGCTTCATAATTAAAGTACTGATCCCAACTGTCAAATTTGCACCCTAGCTCCCAAGCTCTTATTAAAACCTTAGAAAGCCTTCTGTCTCCTCTGGCGAAAACTGCTTCAAGATAACTTAATTCAGGATCGTGCCAGTTGTATGTCAAACCTTTTCTTCTTAGCAATTGCTGGAGATGCTTCTGTTTCTCTCTCATGGATTCTATAGTATCCTGAGGTTCCCATTGGAAAGGTGTAAAAGGTTTTGGTACAAAACAGGATGTGCTTATAGTAACATTTATCCCCTTACCTCTCTGCCCCTTTGGTACTCGGTAATATCTGTCCAAAACTTTATTACCCAAATCTGCAATTCCCTCAACATCTTCCATTGTTTCTGTGGGCAAACCGATCATAAAATACAGCTTAACACCGCTATAGCCTGAATCAAAAGCTGCACCAACAGAATTTATCAAATCTTCTTCAGTTACATTTTTATTTATTACATCTCTCAATCTTTGAGTTCCTGCTTCAGGTGCAAAAGTAAGACCGCTTTTTCTTACTTTTTGCACATCCTGCAACAGCTTCAAAGATACAGAATCAATTCTCAAGGAAGGCAATGAAAGACCAATTCTGTCCTTTTCATACTTTGACATCAGCTTTTCAACCAATTGATTGAGCTTGGAATAATCTCCTGTTGATAGAGATGACAGAGATATTTCTTCATATCCTGAACTCTCAATTAATTTCTCTGCTATTGCTTCTAATTCTTCTAATGTTCTTTCTCTGACAGGTCTGTAAATCATACCTGCCTGACAGAATCTGCAACCTCTTGTACAACCTCTGAATATCTCAAGCATTATCCTGTCATGTACAATATCTATATAAGGGACAATAACTTTATCAGGAAAGTAAGCTTTGTTTAGATCTTTAACAACTCTTTTTTTAATTTTTGCAGGTACCCCATCCCTGTTAGGCTTTATGGATTCTATTGTATTATCTGGGTTATAGGTTACATCATAAAAGGCAGGCACATAAACCCCTGGTATCTTTGATACCATATCAAGAAGCTCTTCTCTCTTAAGCCCTTGAGATTTCCACTGTCTGTAGACTTCCATAACCTCAGGCATTTGCTCTTCGCCTTCTCCAAGCATGAAAAAGTCTACTATCTCTGCCAAAGGCTCAGGATTATATGCACAAGGACCTCCTGCCACTACAAAGGGATCTCCCTCTCCTCTTTGGCTTGACAACTTGGGTATATCTGCTAAATCCAACATATTGATAATATTGGTATAACTCATTTCATACTGTAAAGTGAAACCTACAAAATCAAAATTCTTAATGTAATCTCTTGATTCTAAAGCAAAAAGTTTAATTCCTTCTTCCCTCATGACTTTTTCCATGTCTGGCCAAGGTGCAAATACTCTCTCGCAATATATATCACTTTGATCATTTAGCAAATGATATAATATTTTCATACCTAGATGGGACATTCCTACTTCATAAGAATCAGGAAAGCAAAAAGCAAATCTGATGTTTATATTCTTCGGGTCCTTATGAACACTATTCCATTCTGTTCCAATATATCTTCCGGGTTTCTCCACCTTAGGGAGAAGTTTTTCATAAATATAGTCCTTTATATTTAAATCCAAAATTAATCCTCCTGTTTTTCTTTAGTTTAGTTTTTTCATTATTAAAGTTCATCAATGAATCACTTTACTATATCCTTTATTTTACCATAGTATCCGTATTTCAGAAAGCCATCCATTATGTCTGCTTCACAAAGTTCCTTTAGCAACTCACCCTTTTCATCGTACACCATTACTTTGCAAATATTTCCAGGACTGAACTGATCAACAATGCTTCTAATGTAAGTTTCCTTCGAAGCATTTAATTGTGTTACATGCAAGTTATGAATCTTCTTCATTTTTTTATTATTTCTATTTAATAAATATATATAAGAGCAGTTTTTTTCTTCCTTAAGAGCGCCAATAAATATAAAGAATCCTGCAAACATATAGCTTAAGGCGGTTTGCCCATTAAGCATCAGCTTTATATTATATAGAATAATCAGGATTGAAAGCATTTTCCCCGATCTTGTCATTATTTTGGTAGCATATTTGTAACTATATCTTGATAATAACAGATTCCTTACTACGCTTCCTCCATCCAAAGGCAGTGCTGGAATGAGATTGAACAGCAAAAGAGCCATATTATACTTTATTATTGTGCTGCTAAAGGACCACTGCTTGCCAAAAAAATAAAAAGACATTGCTATCAGCATGCTTGTAATAGGTCCTGCTAAGGCAACAAAAAGCTCTATTTTCCCTCCATATTTCGATATATTCTCTGCATAAGCTATGCCTCCAAATGGATAAAGCTGTATCTCCAACACTTTTATATTAAAAAACTTTGCTACTATGCTATGTCCCAACTCATGAAGCAGCACGCTGAAAAAAATAATTATAGCGTTTTGCCAAAAACTAAAATATATGCTAATAAATAAAAAAAGGATAAAAGATATATTTATTTTTATCCTCACAATAAGAACCTCCCATTTAGTCAGGGATTATCTATTTTATCTAATGGATTTACCGGTTCACCATTTTCCCAAATTTCAAAATGCAGGTGGACTCCAGAAGCTAAGCCTGAATCACCCACTTCTGCAATGATATCTCCTTGTTTAATCTTTTGATTCTGCTGCGCAATAATTTTTGAGCAATGAGCATACAGAGTTCTATATTCTCCATTAACAATCCATATGTATTTCCCCAATGTAGGATCCTCTCCCACCTCAGTAACTATACCTGACATAGAAGCCTTTATTTTATCCCCGTATTGGCCTGAAATATCTATTCCATTATGTGTTCTAACAGTATTGAATACAGGATGTACTCTTTGTCCAAACTGAGAGGTTATTTCACCTTCTACGGGCATTATAAACATGCTACTGTCGCTGACAGGCAGAGTAGGAGTTTCATTCTCAAACTCATTGTCTTCCTGCAATAGCTTTGTACCTTCTATAACATCCATAACACTTTGAAGATCAACCTTCCAATTTATAACTTTCTTAATGCTTGAGGTAAAGTTCTTTGCTATATTTATGTTTATGCTGTTAATGAGCAGAACAACGGCCAATATGATAAGCGAGATAAAAATCTGGAAGAGCAACTTGTCAAAATAGTTTCTATCCTTTCCAAACCGAGGCAGGAAAATATCTCCCATCTTTCTGTATTCATTTATGTACCTTGGTCTTGGTAGATTTTCATCGTTGAAGTTAAAGCTGTCGTTATCCATATTATCCTCCTCCATTGTTTTTTCTCTAATATATATGGGTCAAGGAGGATAATTATGCCTCTATCTAATATTTTCTTTCATCTTCTTTATAGGAATATTAGCCACTAAGGCAGGTATGGTAGAATTATCGTTTTCCCTCTTTGTACGTGTCAATTTAATCTCTAGTCCTGTCTCATCAATTTCAATATAATCCGTTAAAACATCCATTATTTCACCTTTTATCATTTCCAGAAATTGAGGAGACACATTGGCTCTGTCATGTATTAAAAGGAGTTGAAGCCTTTCTTTAGCTATGTCTTTGCTGTTGCTGCTTTCTCCTTTATTGAAAAGCTTGAACAAGTCCATTTATACTCCTCCATTCTATTTCTTTCTAAAACCAAAAACCTTTGCCAGCTTAGCCATGAATCCTTCATCCGTATCCAGATTCATAAATGGCACATTTTCTCCCAATATTCTCTTCACTATATTCTTATAGGCTTGTCCTGCCAGTGATTTGCTTTCTGATATTGCCGGCTCTCCACGATTGGTTGATACAACAATATACTCATCATCAGGGATTACTCCGAGAAGATCAATGGCAAGTATATCAACCATATCATCAATATTCATCATATCTCCTCTTCTTACCATATCAATTTTTACCCTGTTTATGATGAGTTGTGGATTTCTAAGTCCATTTGCTTCCAAAAGCCCTATAATCCTGTCCGCATCTCTTACTGCTGATACTTCGGGTGTTGTCACTACAATGGATCTATTTGCACCTACTATAGCGTTCTTAAAACCTTGCTCTATTCCTGCTGGACAATCTACCAGTACAAAATCATATTCTTCTGCTAATTCTTTAGTAAGCTTTAACATTTGCTCTGGTTTTACGGCATTTTTATCCTTAGTTTGAGCAGCAGGCATTAGATAAAGATTTGGATATCTTTTGTCTTTTATTAGAGCTTGCTTAATTCTGCATATCCCTTCAACTACATCAACAAGATCATATACTATCCTGTTTTCCAAGCCCATAACAACATCCAGATTTCTCAATCCAATATCTGCATCCAGGAGAACTACGCTTTTGCCTTCCAAAGCCAAGCCAGTTCCAAGGTTTGCTGTTGTAGTTGTTTTTCCAACACCACCCTTACCCGAAGTTATTACTATTACTTCGCCCATATTATTACCTCCATTGCTAATTAATTATTTCTTGACCAGATAAGGTTCCACAATAATCATACCTTGCTTGACTACTGCCATCTCAGGTACCTCTGATTTATATTTTTTTTCATCCGGTGGTCTGTTAATAATATCTCCGATTCTTAATTGCATAGGTTCCATTTTATATGCCGCTATGTATGTACTATAATCCCCTTGTGTCCCCGAATGAGCTGTACCTCTCATATTTCCCATCACAATAATGCTTCCCGTAGCTTCTAAATAGGCACCTGGATTTACATCTCCCAACACCACTATGTTTCCATCGAATTTAATCAGCTGTCCTGATCTTATAGTTCCTTTTATGAAAAGAGCCTTTTCCTCGTCTCCTAAAGGCTGCTTGACAGGCTCAGGAATTGGTTGGTCTTTTTGATCTTCCTTGGGAAATACGTCATTCCTACATAGACTTTCATAATCTCCTAAAAATTGCATTCCGTATTGATTTTGCAATATATCAACCAGTTCTTCATATTCTCCGGGAGTTAAGCTTTTTCCCTTAAAATTCACTATCTTTGCTCCTTCAAAGAAGCGCTTGGACGGTTTAATTTTATTCTCCAGTTCATGGACTATATCATCAAAGATCATTTCTTCTTTAAGTACTATATACAACCCCTCTTTAGTTCCTTTAAATACTATTGCATCGTCTTTCATCAGTATACCCCCATGAAGTTAACTATCTTATATATTTTCTTCAAATATTTTGTAATTCCTTCTTTTTCTTACGATATTTCGTATATTATTGGTTGTGTGGTCTAGGGGATTACTTTTGCGTCCTGGTTCGTGGCGCGGGGAATGCGGTGTTAGGGTATGTCTCTGGGTTTATTTTTAAGAACACTAAAAAACACAAAAGTCCACTAAAATAATAATATATAGTTATTTAAGGTTTTATAGCCAAACTAAGGGATATATAATATCGCATAAGGTATTAACTTTTGTAACTCTAATGCTCATCTAAAAGAAAATCCTAACGGCGCAAAAACGGGCATCCACGACCTACGCTCCGCATATTTGCGCCTAGCGCAGCCTCCATGCTGCTCTTACGAATTCTCTATTTTAGATTTCACGAAGAGTCACTGACAAAGTTAATAAATATGTTCTTTTATATATCCCTTAGATTTCAGTGTAGTTTACTCCGATGTGTAGCCTGTGGTATTCCTTTCCTGTCCTTTGGCATGCTACGAGTTACGAGAGTTCGAGTATTCCTCTTGGGTTTGCTTTCTTAGAGTATACTCCCGGAATAACAACTTTTATATCTTAAAAAGCTTTACTTACTAAAGAATAAGCATATGTGCAATTCTTTTATATTAATTTGCACATATGCTTATTTAATTACTGAGAGCCTATTAGTATTTAAAAAAGAATACCCTCCGTGTTAATCCTTGATTACAGCCGTGCTAATCTGTGTTCCTCAATAAGCCCCTATAGAAATACCTTAGGCAACGCGACCATCCTATGGTTGTAGTTCATTATAGGGTACAACATAGTCCTGAACATCTTCTGAAGCTAAATATTCTTCTATTATTGCTCGGGCAATCGGAGCTGCGCCGCTTCCAAATCCTCCTTGGAATACAACTGCTACCACAGCTATCTGTGGGTTTTCATAAGGAGCAAATCCTACAAACCATGAATGGTCATTATAATCAACATACAGTTTAGGATTGTTTACAGGATCAGGTCTGTATTTACCTGATTCTGCGGTACCGGTTTTGCCAGCTACAAGTATTTTGCTATCTGCAAAGGTACTCCTTGCAGTTCCTCCTGATTCAGTAGTAACAGCCAACATTCCTCTTTTGATTGCTTCTAAGTCAGCAGGATCAATGTCCAGCTTTTGAACCACTTCCGGTTTCTTCTCTAGCTTAACAGTTCCGTCATAAGCTATGACCTTGCTTACAATATGAGGTTTATATCTTGTACCACCATTAGCTATGGTTGCTACATAACAAGCAAGCTGGAGCGGGGTCACATTATTTAAACCCTGGCCTATAGCTGCATTCAGCACATCACCTGGACGATACTTGCTTTCTGTCACATACCAGATTATCTTATCAATATGCCTGTCTTCAGTAACCCCCAGCTCTCTTATACGACCCCTCATTTCCTTGTAGAATAAATAATTTGTTTGACCTTCAGCAGGCTTTTCGTAAATCATAGCTTTTATCTTGTTCTTCGCCTCTTCATCTTGCAGCTTTACAGTATATGTTAAATAGCTATCTATATATCCTTCATATAATTTCTGCTTATGTTTAGGACCTTCCACCATTCCTTTCGCCTCAAATGGAAGTTCTATTCCTGTATATTGGCCAAAACCATATAATTCTGCATACTTTTCAAACAGTTCTCCCCCAAGTCTTCTTCCTGTTTCAAAAAAGTAATTATTACAAGATACCTTTATGGCCTTTAGGAGATTAGTAGCTCCATGTACCGCTCCATGGGAATCTGAAGGTGAAACACCCGCTACTCCTGTATATCTGCCTCTGCATATTATGGATTCATTAATACCTATTTTATTTTCTGTAAGTCCCGCTGTAGCTGTCAGCATTTTAAATGTTGATCCAGGTGGTAGGGGATAGGATATAGCATTATTTATCAATGGCTTTGGTGCATATCTGTCATCAGTGGCAGGCTGTAATGAAGCCCAATCTTTACTGCTTATTCCTGAAGCAAATAAATTGGGATCAAACTTGGGTTCGCTTGCCATAGCAAGTATTTCCCCGGTATTGACATCTATAGCTACTACAGCACCAGAATATGTCTGTGGATAAGGCTTTTTATTTCTAACATCATTTATGGTATTTTTTAGGGATTCCTCTGCCACTTTCTGAAGCTTTGATGCAATAGTTAATACAACAGTATCTCCTGGCATAGGCTCAACTTCAGCAATTGTATCTATAAGAGTACCTTTTGCATCTACTTCTATCTGCATTGAGCCATCAGTACCTTTTAAATACTCTTCCATACTATACTCTATACCCGATTTGCCTATCATATCCTGAGGGGTATAGCCCTTCTCCATTAACTCTTCCAGGTCTGAACTTATCTTTCCCAAGTATCCTAATATGTGTGACGCAAAATCTCCATTTGGATAATAACGCAAGGGCTTACTCATTATCTGAACTCCAGGTAAATATATTTTATTTTCTTCAATCATGGCTCTAGTCTCATCACTTATGTTTGTTGCAATTTCTATTGGTTCATAAGCAGGATATTTATTCTGCTTCAACAAGTATTTTACAGCCATAATCTTTCTGGCTTGTTCCACAGAATATGTAGCCAAATCAATCTTATATTTTTCTGCAAGTTTGTTGAATACATCCCATGCTGTATCATCTTCTGTAAACCCATTTTTAACTTTCCACTTTTTTTCTTCTTTCTTATAACTGTATTCATATTCATCAATTTTAAAAGGAAGTTCAACCTCATATTGGTTTTGAAGAGTGGAATAAGCTTCAATATCTATAGTATCTTTTGGAATATTATAGTCTTCTCTCAACTTTCTAAAAGCTTCTTCAGGTGTTGCATCAACAGGAATATTATATTTTTGCTTCCATTGCATTTCTTCATCTTCATAACTAAATCTAATTGGATTCATCAAAATAGGGATCTCATCTTTATACTTATCGCCATTTTGCTCAAGTATGTTTACCACTGCCAAAGCAATGTCATTAACTGTTTCATCAGGCACATTAGTTTTAAGGATGCTTAAAGAATAGCTTTGCTTATTTCCTGCCAAAAGCTTACCATATCTGTCAACTATTTTACCTCTATTTGCTGTTATATTGATGTTTCTTGTTCTAACTGTTTCAGATCTCTGCTTGTAGTAGTCTCCTTTTACTATCTGTAAATCTGCCAACTTAAATATCATCAATGCAAATATAAAGAATGTAATAAGCTTTATTATATTTAACCTGTCTTTAAAATACTTCTTTAACATCCTCTAACCACCTAAATCAGTAAATTTTATTATCCATAAATTTCTTTTCATCCAATTTAAATATTAGCCTATAGACTATTGGGCCTAATATGGCATTATATATGCTTTGAGGAATGATTATATTAAGCAGTGCATGAGTATAAGAAATCTCTGTTCTAGTAAAATACGTTATAATAAAAAATATATGTTGATATACTAAAACAGCTACAAAATTAAAAACAATCGAAGGTATATAACTGTCTTTAAATACATCATCATTAGATTGTCCAATCAGGTATCCCGTTAACATATATGAAAGACCATGGATGCCTATTGCATTACCATAAAATATATCCTGAAGCAATCCAGAAGCAAGACCAATAAAAGCTCCATAGGCACTTCCTCTCATAATTGCATAGGACGTTATCAAAAAAATTGTGAAGTCTGGTTTGATTCCAAAGACTCTTGTATATTGAAAAAGTGTAGATTCCAATATGAAATTTGTAAAAATAATAATCGCTATTACTAATATTCTCACAGTTTATCTCCTGCCAATTAAATATATAATCTCAATAACGGACGCCCAAAGGGCGCCCAATCATTCTAGTCAACCACATCAATTTTTTTAATAACAAATACTTCTTCTAATCTCTTAAAATCAACTGAAGTTTTGATCTTAACTATCTTTTGCAGCTTTCTTTCTTGTTTTTCAACACTTTCAACTTTGCCAACATACAAACCTTCCTCGAATGTACTGAAGTTAGAGGTGATTATATCATCACCCTTTACTATGTCCGATTCAAGAGGCATTATTGCAATCAATTCTGAATCTACGCTTCCAGAAACTATTCCAGTATCCCTGGTTCTATTAACTATAATACTGACAGAACTTCTTTCGTCAATAATCGCCATTACCTTAGAATAATTTGATCCTACTTCTATAACACGTCCTACTAATCCTTGTCCGGTTATTACGCTGTCATTTACTTCTACTCCATGTTTAGAACCTTTATCAATGGTAAAAATATCAAACCAATTACCCGGATCTTTCCCTGTTATGTTGGCACCTATATATTTATATTGAGGATTATTATTCTTAAATTCCAGTAAAGTTCTCAATCTGTTATTCTCTAATGCCATTTGATAAAGCTTTCTATTTTCTTCTCTCAGCTTAGTAATTTCTTCCTTGAGAGCCTTGTTTTCTGCTTTCATATTCTTAAGCTCAAAAAGCGTGCTGAAAGTATTTTTAAAAAACTCACCTGTTTTATAAAATATTTTCTGCACAGGAGTAATAGTACTTCCAATTATGGATTCAAAAGCTGTAGGTCTTGTCCTACCTTCGGCCGTCAAAGATACTGTAATTACAAGAATAAATACAGTAATTACAGTAATTACAGCCAGCTTGTTTTTTAAAAACCTCATGCGGTTCACACCCCAAAGCTATCATTTATGTTTAATACCATATAGTGAGTTGTTTATCTGCTCATATTGCTCCAAAGCTTTTCCTGCTCCCAAAACAACACAATCCAAAGGTGATTCTGCAATCTGAACAGGCATTCCGGTTTCTTTTCTTAAAAGAGCATCAATACCTCTTAAATTTGCTCCACCACCAGAAACCATTATTCCTCTATCCATTATATCAGAAGCTAACTCCGGCGGAGTCTTCTCAAGAGTGGCTTTAACCCCTTCAATAATTACACCTACAGGTTCTTTCAAAGCTTCCAATACTTCTGATGATGTTATGGTAATGGTTTTGGGAAGGCCTGTCACCAAGTCTCTTCCTCTTACTTCCATTGTCTGTTCCATTTCCATTGGGTAAGCAGAACCAATGCTTATTTTTATTTGCTCGGCAGTCCTTAGGCCAATAGCGAGATTATAGTTTCTTTTTACATAATTAACTATAGCTTCATCAAACTTATCCCCTGCAGATCTTATGGATTTGCTTGTTACAATACCACCTAAAGAAATTACAGCTATTTCTGTAGTTCCTCCACCAACATTCACTATCATGCTGCCGGTAGGTTCTCCGACAGGAAGCCCCGCTCCTATAGCAGCAGCCATAGGCTCTTCAATCACTTTCGCCACCTTTGCACCTGCCTGAAGAGCTGCTTCTTCTACTGCTCTCTTTTCCACTTCAGTAATACCCGAAGGCACGCTTACCAAAACTCTTGGTTTACCTATGGAAACATTTTTTGACACCTGTCTAATAAAATATTTTAACATACTCTGTGTAATATGAAAATCTGCAATTACACCATCTTTCATAGGCCTTATTGCCACAATATGCCCTGGTGTTCTTCCAATCATCTCTTTGGCCTCTTCACCTACTGCCTTTACAGTATTATTTTCTGTATTTATGGCCACAACTGAGGGTTCTCTTACAACAATGCCCTTACCTTTTAAATATACAAGTGTATTGGCTGTTCCTAAATCTATTGCTATATCCTTTGAAAAAGCATTAAATAAACCCATATTTTTCCTCCTTGGTCAGAAAAGATTTTTTTCCTTTAGACTAACATATACTCCATTGCCTATTATTATATGATCATAAAGTTCTATTCCAAGTATCTTACCTGCTTCACATATTCTTTTTGTCAAATCCACATCATCCTTGCTAGGTTGAGGATCACCGCTGGGATGATTATGCGCGAGTATTATTGCTGCACTGGATTTTTTTACGGCTGGGATGAAAATTTCTCTAGGATGAGCTAAAGAAGCAGTTAGACTTCCGATGGAAATTTCCTCGATGCTTATAACTTTACATTTTATATTCAACAATATTACTTTCATATGCTCCTTATTTAGATATCTCATTTCTTCCATGAGTATGTCTGCTGCATCCTTGGGACATCTTATATATGTATCATTCTCTGCACCATATTGAGATATCCTTCTTCCCAGTTCTGCGGCTGCCATAAGCTGCGTAGCTTTAGCTAATCCAATACCATCTATCTGGCTCAATTCTTCTACTGTAGTATTTGCAAGAAATTTTAACCCGTTATACTGAGATAGAATCCTATATGCTAAAGATAATGCACTTTGATTTTTTATTCCAGTCCTTAGTATTATTGCCAATAATTCCGCATTTGATAATGATTTAGGCCCCTTTTTGAACATTTTTTCTCTGGGGCGTTCACTCTCAGGCAGTTTTGATATTGTAACATTATTATTTACATAATCTATCACAAGATCAACTCCCCTTTGTGCATGCAGTTTTATTAACCGATTCACATTTTAGCTTTCTTGCTATATAAAAGCTTTAATCCAAACTTCTCCAATATTGTTGAAAGCTTATATACCGGAAGTCCAACCACATTGAAATAACATCCATCTATTTTTTCCACCAATAAGGAACCTAATCCTTGAATAGCATAAGCGCCAGCCTTATCACCAGGCTCTCCCGAATCTATATAAGCTTTTATTTCATCTTGAGACAATACTTTAAATTTCACCAGCGTTTCTTCATAGTCTGTAATAGCTATCATTTCAGGCGTCTTTATTACAGAAATTCCTGTTATTACACTGTGAGTTGTACCACTAAGCCTTGTCAGCATGACAGCTGCATCATCCTTATCTTTGGGCTTGCCCATTATTTCATCCTTATATACTATGGTATCTGCTCCTATTACAAGAGCTTCTTCATTAATATTTTTTGCAATACTCCTGGCCTTATTATGGGCAAATAACATTACCATTTTATAAGGATCTGATTCTACTTCCTTTTCATCATAATCCGATGGCTTAACTTCATATTCAACACCAAGCTGAGAAAGTATTTCCCTTCTTCTCGGCGAGTTTGAAGCAAGAATAATCCTCATATGTCTCCACCTACAATCTTCTATATACTATTATAGAAATTATTATTCCCAGTATCGAAAACATATTTATATTGAATGACAAACCGAAAGTTATTTTAAGTATTCTTAAATCATAGGTATGGGGAGTTACTCCTAAATTATATCCATATTTTAAAATAGGTATAAAATTCCCTAAAACTTCGCCTATGAATCCACCGACAATAATGCCGCATAACAGCACTAATAACAATACCCAACCATTTCCTCTTGTATTTCTCATCATAAATAACACCCCTTAGACAGACCTTTAAATTTTGATGTGTGCACATCAAAGAAGGTCTTTTATATTATACGGCATTATTCTATAAATTTGGTCAAAATCCTCCATTTCAGTTTATCACTATTGCATTATAACTTCAATGATATTATGAATATTACATAATGATGGAAAAGGTGGATACGAAAATCGCATCCACCTTTTCCATCACATATATTATCGCATTTCTATGGATTTTTTGGGGCACTTTACTGCACATTGAGCGCAACCTGTGCACTTATCTTCCAGAACTTTATGTTTCTGTTTGAGTTCTCCTTCTATAGCTTCAAATTTGCAATTCTTTTTGCATATAGTACATCCTATGCATAGTTCATCATTTATATATGCCTTTTTTCTTTTGCTAAAATCTGCATATATAGCCTTTGTGGGACATACTTCTGCACAAACCATACAATTTGTACATTTGCTGTAATCTATCTTAGCCAGGTTATTATCAAAGGTCATAGCTTCAAACTGGCAAGCTTTTACGCATTTTTGACATCCTATGCATCCAACCTTGCACACTTCAACAACTGCTTTACCTTTTTCAGTATTCTTGCACAAGACTCTTACCTGCTTAGACACAGGTACTAATTCGATTATGTGCTTAGGGCATGCTTCTATGCATTTCTTGCAGGCAGTACACTTTTCTTCATCAACAACTGCCACTCCATTTACCACATGTATGGCATCAAACGGGCATACTCTTTCACAGGTTCCAAGTCCTGTACAGCCAAATCTGCAGCTTTTGCTTCCTCCTGCCAGCATCTCTGCTGCTTTGCAATCCTGTATACCCTGATATTCATATTTCTGTTTTGCGTTATCGCAATCGCCTCCGCAGATGACTCTTGCTACCATTCTTTCAGTTTCCTCTGCGGTTACTCCCATTATTTCAGCTACCTTTTTTGCTAATTCAGCTCCTCCAACTGGGCAAGCGTTTACAGGAGCTTCACCTTTTGCTATAGCATCTGCCAGGGCATCACAACCTGCAAATCCACAACCACCGCAGTTTGCTCCGGGCAAAACAGCTCTTACTTCACCTACTTTAGGATCTGTTTCTACTGCAAATTTCTTTGAAGCATATGCGAGAACTACACCGAAGAATATTGCCAATCCTCCAAGAGTAGCTACTGGCCATAATATCTCATTTATCAAGGCAATTCACCTCTTTCTAAAGTTTACCTTATTACAGCAAGCCGCTGAAACCTAAAAATGCAATAGACATTAAGCTCGCAGTAATAAGAGCTATAGGAAATCCCTCCAAAGCCTTAGGATAAGGAGCTGTTTCAAGTCTTTCTCTTATGCCCGCAAAAAGAACGATTGCCAGAGTGAAACCCAATGCTCCTCCAATACCGTTAATCAATGTTTCAACTAAATTATAATTGCTATCAATGTTTAATATAGCGACACCCAATACAGCGCAGTTTGTTGTTATCAATGGAAGATAAACACCCAATGCCTGATATAATGTAGGGCTGGTCTTTTTTATTACCATCTCAACGAACTGTACTAGACCTGCAATAACAAGAATAAACGCTATGGTCTGCATGTATGCGATACCCAATGTATCCAATATTAATCTTTGCACTATCCAAGTCATTACAGAAGCCAACGCCATAACGAATGTAACTGCAAGACCCATTCCGACCGCAGTTTCAACTTTCTTTGAAACACCTAAAAATGGGCATATTCCTAAGAATCTGGAAAGGACAAAGTTGTTAACAAATATGGCACTTAAAAGTATTACTACTAATTTCATATTCTTGTCCCCCCTACGCTTTCTTAGCAGTTAATTTGTTCACAAGAGCGATAGTCAAACCAAATACAAGGAATCCACCTGGTGGAAGTATGAGAATCAAAGCAGGTTCGTATGAAGCTCCGAATATGGGCATTCCCAAGAATGTTCCGGCTCCAAATATTTCTCTTACTGAGCTTATGAGTAATAAAGCCAGAGTAAAACCAATTCCCATTCCTAGTCCATCCATTATTGAATTCAACGGTGGATTCTTGGATGCAAAAGATTCTGCTCTTGCAAGTATGATACAGTTAACAACTATCAAAGGAATAAATATTCCTAACGCACTGTCAAGAGCTGGAGAATAAGCTTTTATAAGCATTTGCACCGCAGTAACAAATGTAGCAATGACTACAACGTAAATAGGTATTCTTACTTCACTGGGCACAATCTTGTTTATCAATGATATGATAAGGTTGGATCCTATCAAAACAGCAGTTGCTGCTATTCCCATTCCTAGACCATTAAATACAGCAGTTGTTACAGCCAAAGTAGGACAAGTTCCTAATACCAGTCTTAATGTGGGATTTTCTTTAACAATACCATTAGTAAGATCTTTCAATAACTTCATTTTTTCACCTCCAAAATACTTAATTGCCTGATAATTCTTTTGCTAAATTAAGTGCCTGATTTACACCTTTAGTCACAGCATTTGATGTAATAGTAGCACCTGCAATGGCAACTATTTCATTATCTTTTGGAGTGCCATTTTTTATTACGCCAACACCGTCATTCCAGTTTTTGCCTACATACTGAGCTTGAAATTCTGGCTTAGTTGAGTTTTGACCTAATCCTGGTGTTTCACTGTTATTTCCTACATTAATACCAGTTACTTTACCTTCTATGTCAACTCCTACCATTACTTCTATCTCTCCACCATAACCTTTTGGAGCAGTTTTTATTGCATAGCCGATAACATTACCATCTGCCTTTGCTTCATAAACCTCTCTTATGGTATCATAGTCATCTTTTGCTAAAATCTCTGTAATCTCTTGTCCATCAAGCATTATAAACTCTTGGGCTTGAGAAAGTACGCTTTTTCGTGCATTTTCATTTGCTATAGCTGTTTGCTCTGCTATTTTATCAGCTGTAATATAGTTTGTGACTCCCAATACTACTGCTGCTACCATACAAACTATTAGAAGAACTCCTGTAAGCCTTACATAATCACGCACTTCTCTTCACCTCCCCAAACTTCTTCGGCATGGTATATCTATCGATTAAAGGAGTAGCAACATTCATCAGAAGTATTGAATAGGATACTCCTTCAGGATATGCACCATAAAATCTGATTAAAGCAGTAAGAATACCTGCTCCTAATCCCATTATAATCTGTCCTTTTGTTGTCATAGGACTTGTTGAGTAATCAGTTGCCATGAAAATAGCACCTAAAAATAATCCCCCGGCAAACATATGATAAACAGCAATATACGGATTAAAGCCACCAAGAATGAAAGAAAGAATTGCAACTGTTCCAATATATGTTACAGGTATTGTAATAGTTATAACACCTCTATAAACCAAATATATTCCGCCTATAAGCAATGCTAATGCAGATGTTTCTCCGATACATCCAGCAACATTGCCTAAAAATAAATCCATTATTGATGGCACAGTTGGAGCTGTTGCTGTCGCCGCTGTTGCCCCTGACATGCCATTTAGCATACCTGCCTGCAACGCAGCTAATGGTGTTGCGCTGCTTACTGCATCAGTTCCAGGTGTTAAGAATGCTGATGATGTCATTCTTACAGGCCATGATGCCAATAACATGGCTCTTGCGGCCAATGCAGGGTTAATAAAATTATGTCCCAAACCTCCAAAGCAATGTTTTGCTACAGCAATAGCAAATATGGCACCGATTGCTACCATACACAAAGGAGCTGTCGAGGGCACATTAAATGCCAACAAAATACCTGTTACAACTGCACTTAAATCATTTATAGTTACAGGTCTTTTCATTATTTTCTGCATTACAAACTCAGTTGCCACTGCAAAAACAACAGAAACTATAGTTACTATTAATGATCTAATTCCAAAATAATATATTCCTGCAAACAGTGCAGGCAATAATGCAATGATTACATCAAGCATTATTCTTTGAGTGGTCTCTCCTGATCTAATGTGAGGAGACGAAGTTACTCTAAACATAGTGCTATCCAACATAATACCTCCCATCACTTGGACTGCGCTTTTTTACGCTGTGCGGTAATCTCTCTCTTTGCAACCCTGATAGAATCAACCAAAGGCCTTTTTGCAGGGCAAATAAAAGAGCATGAGCCACACTCAATGCAGTCCATGGCATTCATTTCTTCCGCCTTATCAAACCTATCTAATAAGGAATAACTACTTATAAGCAACGGCATAAGGTTTATGGGACATACATTTACACATTTACCGCATCTAATGCAATTTGAGGGTTCAGGTAATTTTGCTTCTTCTTCAGTTAAAATCAATATACCGGATGTTCCTTTGATTACAGGGATATCAACTGAATACTGTGCAATACCCATCATAGGACCGCCAGCTATTACTTTCCCCACATTACCGCTAAATCCACCGCATTGCTCGATTACTTCTCTAAAGGATGTCCCAATTTTAACTAGCAGATTTTGAGGATTCTTTACGCCTTTTCCTGTTACAGTAACAATTCTCTGCACTAAAGGCATTCCCGTGTTTATTGCTTCCGCTATTGCAGCAGCAGTTCCAACATTGTTTACAACCACCCCTACATCTGCAGGCAATCCTCCGGAAGGCACTTCTCTTCCAGTACATGCATATATCAGTTGTTTCTCTGCACCTTGAGGATATTTGGTTTTAAGAGCTACAACTTCTATGCTCTTTTCATCTTTAGCCGCATTATAAACTGCTTCCAATGCATCAGGCTTATTATTTTCAATGCCTATAAATCCTTTGGAAACATTTAAAGCCTTCATTAAAGCCTTCAATCCGTAAACAACTGCTTGCGGATTTTCCACCATAAGTCTGTGGTCAGACGTCAAATAAGGTTCACATTCGGCACCATTTAGTATTACTGTATTCACAGTTTTTCCAGGAGGTAAAGCCAGTTTTACATGAGTTGGGAAAGTAGCTCCTCCCATACCCACAATTCCTGAATCTTTTATTATCTCCTTAATCTCATCTGCAGACAAAGTTTCAAGACTGCCCTTGGATTTAACAGTCTCTGATAATGTGTCCTGCATATCATTTTGAATAACTACACAGTTTACCTTTGCTCCGCCTGAATAAAGCCTGGGCTCTATTGCAATAACTTTTCCAGATACACTTGAATGTACAGGAGATGAAACAAATCCTTTTGGTTCACCAATTTTTTGCCCAACCTTCACTTCATCACCAACTTTAACAATTGGCTCGCAAGGTGCACCTATATGCTGCTGCATTGGTATAACAACAACTTCCGGTGATTTAGCCTTTACAACGGCTAATTTTTCCGTTGCTTCCTTGCTGTGTGGCGGATGAGTTCCTCCCTTAAAGGAAAGTGTTCTTATATTCATATTACTCACCCCTTATATTAATAACAATATTCTCACACCTGGTAGAATTATATGAGTTCCCCAGGATTCTAGAAGACATAATTCATAAGCTTGTATCAACTTTGCATACAATCATGGCTTCTAAGTTTATTGGTAATAAAATGCAATTTAAATGCAAAAAAATACTTTACTCACAAATAGCTACAATTCGACATTGCATTATAAAAACCTTTTCCATGATTGAAAAACACAATGTTTATTATTTAACAATGTGCATGCCTTTTAAAAGTTTCATTTTTCTTTATATTACAGTTTATAATTATAATGCTTTATCAATATAAATTCAATGTTTGTATTTTGGTAACTGCAAAGCAAAAAGCCGAAAAAAACCTAATTGGCTTTCTCGGCTCTCTCTATAATCTTTTTCTACCCTAATATGAAATTTTATCCTCTTGAAATTGCTTTAAATGGACACTTCTCTAAACAAGCCCCACACTTTATGCACTTACCTTGGTCGATAACATATGGAGTCTTAGGTTTACCTGATATTGCTGATACAGGGCATTGTTTTGCACATATACCGCAAGCTTTACATTTATCTTCAGCAATTATATATTGCAGTAAAGCTTGACATGCACCAGCTGGACATTTTTTATCTCTTATATGAGCCTCATACTCATCTCTGAAATATTGCAATGTGGACAATACTGGATTTGGTGCTGTCTGTCCCAACGCACAAAGGGCAGAAGCTTTGATATTCTTTGCAAGAGTTTCCAATCTCTCAATATCGCCTTCTTGACCTTTGCCTTTTGTAATTCTATCTAATATTTCCAGCATCCTCTTGGTTCCTTCTCTGCAAGGCGTGCACTTACCGCAGGATTCATCAACAGTAAATTCTAAGAAAAATTTGGCTATATCAACCATGCAGTTGTCCTCATCCATAACTATAAGTCCGCCAGAACCCATCATTGATCCAAGAGCTGTAAGAGTCTCATAATCAATGGGTACGTCGATCTTATCAGCAGGTATGCATCCACCTGACGGTCCACCTGTTTGAGCTGCTTTGAAGGCCTTTCCGTTCGGGCAGCCACCGCCTATTTCGTAAATTATTTCTCTCATGGTAGTTCCCATTGGTATCTCTACCAAACCTGTGTGATTGATCTTACCACCCAATGCAAATACTTTTGTACCCTTGGACTTTTCTGTTCCCATGGAAGCAAACCATTCGGGTCCGTTATTAATAATTGGGCATATATTTGCATAGGTTTCAACATTATTTAGCAAAGTAGGTTTTCCGAACAATCCTTTATTTGCTGGGAATGGTGGTCTTGGTCTCGGCATTCCTCTCTGGCCTTCTATAGAAGCTAACAGTGCAGTTTCTTCACCGCATACAAAGGCACCTGCTCCAAGTCTTAGTTCTATATCAAAATCAAACCCGGTTCCTAATATGTTCTTTCCTAACAATCCATACTCCCTTGCCTGATTAATAGCTATGCTAAGTCTTTTAACAGCTATTGGATATTCCGCTCTAACATATATGTAACCTTGGCTACCGCCTACAGCATAGCCTGCTATTGCCATTGCCTCCAATACTGAATGGGGATCTCCTTCCAAAATGCTTCTATCCATGAAGGCTCCTGGGTCACCTTCGTCTGCATTACAGCATACATATTTCATATCGCCTTGCGCTTTTGCAGTAAATTCCCATTTTAAACCTGTGGGGAATCCGGCACCGCCTCTTCCTCTTAAACCGGATCTTTTAACTATATCAATAACTTCCTCAGGTTTCAACTCGGTTAAGCATCTTGCCAATGCCTTGTAACCATCGAAGGCAATATATTCATCTATATTTTCTGGGTTGATGATACCACAATTCCTCAATGCAACTCTAACTTGCTTTTTATAGAAGTTTACCTGGTTTAAAGATTTAATTCTGTCCTCTTCAATAGTCTCAGCATACAGTAGTCTCTTTACAACTCTGCCTTTTACAAGATGTTCCTTGACGATCTCTTCTACATCTTCTGGTTTCACCAAACTGTAAAAAGCGGCTTCAGGATATACAATTACTATTGGTCCAAGGGCACATAGACCGAAGCATCCAGTTCTCTCAACTATTACTTCCTCATCTATACCATGAAGCTTTAACTGTTTTTCAAACTCCTGTGCTATTTGCTCTGAACTGGAAGATGTGCAGCCGGTTCCTCTGCATATCATGATATGGGAGCGATACATTTTCATTCCATAATACCTCCTAACTGTTTACTGGCCATTAAAAATATCTATTCTTCTGCACCTATAGTATAATCCTGTACTACTTTACCCTGCATAACATGCTCATTTACAACTCTCTTGGCCTTTGAAGGATTCATTTTTACATAAGTAACCTTTTCTTCTCCCGGCCTATACACTTCTACTATTGGTTCCAGTTTGCACATTCCAATGCATCCGGTCTGAGCTACAATAACATCTGATAAGTCATTCTTTTCTACTTCTTCCATAATTGCCAATAAAACAGGTCTGGCACCGGCAGCTATACCGCATGTAGCCATGCCTACAACTATTCTGGTACCCGATTGATCCTTTCTTAGGTTAATTGTATCTAATGTCCTTTTTCTGATTTCTTCTAAATCTTTTAATGTCTTCATATATTCGCACCTCCATATATACTATTGAAACCTTCCTTTAAATAATCCCTTATCCACGATAAAACCTGGGGCTCGTTAATTGGTACTTCACCTAAAACTTTCCTAACTTCTCTAGTGTCAAACCGCATTTCTCTTTCGTCTATAATATGCAAGTAAGTAATGTCTATATGAGGATTGCCCATAATCAAGGTCAGTATCGTATCAATCATATTCCCCAGGGGTGCTCGATCAATATGACTATGTTTAAACCAGCAAATAACCTTGGTACCTTTGCCAATCTCCGACTCTATTCTCAAGTCTCCTCCACAGCGAGTACAAGCTTCGTAAAGCAAAGGAATACCTAGACCAACTTTTCTTGTCTTTCTCCCTGTTACAAAAGGATCCTTTACTCTTTCAGTCATTTCCTCTTCCATTCCCCGGCCATTATCGACGACTTCAATAATTAATTTATCTATCGCTAAGTTTTCGACAATTTTTATATCAATCAAATTAGCATCTGCTGCAATGGAATTTTGCACAATATCAAGTATATGGAGAGATAATTCTTTCATAACAGAATCCTTTTATCGATACTTTTTCAATATATCAGGTATATCATCAGGAACAAGCTTACCGTATACATCTTCACCTATCATCATGACAGGTGCAAGACCACAGCATCCGAGACATCTGGTAGCCTCGAGAGTAAATTTGCCATCCTCCGTTGTTCCTCCAGGTTCAACATTTAGTTCTTTCTGGAGTCTTTCGAATACTAATTGAGCATTTTTAACATAACAAGCCGTTCCCAAGCATACTCCTATTGTATATTCTCCTCTAGGTTTGAGGGTAAATCTTGAGTAAAATGTCGCTACGCCATAAATTTCTGCCAAGGGAATATTTAATTCCATTGATATTTTCTTTTGAGCTTCTTCAGGAAGATATCCAAAAAGCTCCTGAGTCTCATGTAGAACAGGCATTAAGCTACCTTGCTGGCCCTTATGATTTGCAATAATCTCGTCCAGCTTTTTCATTTTCTCTCTCATTCCAAGCTCGTTCATTAAAGAGTTCCCTCCCTAAAATACATTCTGAATATTGACAAAAATATGTCAATTATTAACCTTATTTGTTATTGTAACATAACTAATTATTTTTTTTAACTATATTTTCAATTTATTATAAATTTTTTTAATTTGGGCATAATATATTAATTAAGTTTGTAAAGCTCAAATATTCCATTTCCAGAAAATATTCTCTTTCGCTAATATCCCATAGGTAATGTGCATCTGAAGATACAATATAGTTGTACTTTTTTAAAAAGGGGTACTTGCTGATAATAGATTCAGGACTATCTTTTTTTGAAAATTCGACAGTTTTCACGTTTAATGAATTAGGTATAAATCCAAGATTTGAAGTCATGCTATATGCAGGTCTGTCTACATGAGCCGGTATGCATATTCCTCCTAACCCCCTGGTAAGTATAAAAACATCATTAACTGACAAGGAACATGAAGATATTAATAGTTTTTCTATCTTGCCAATAATCTCATCATTTGAGTTCATTATTAATTGTCTTCCGAAAACTTCCTCCTTATTGGGTATGTCCGGCAAGCAATTATATATGATTTCATCTAGTTTTAGAGCATTCTGTAAATTTTTAAAAAAGCATACTATATGTACTTCCTCTTTTGTCTGGACTTCTATGCCAGGTATTACCATAAGTCCATTCCTTTTACCTACTTCCAAAACTGCTGGCAAATTTTTTGCACTATTGTGATCTGTAACTGCGATAATATCTAATCCCTTTAACAATGCCATGTTAACTATATTATTAGGAGTCATATCTTCGTCTCCGCAGGGAGATAAAACTGAATGAATATGCAAATCATAGGCAAATTTCATATCAACTACCAATTCCTATATCAATTAAATCCTTTGCTACCATAAAAGAGCTTTTTTCTGACACAAGTAAGGGTATACCTTCTTCAATAGCTTTTTTGATCGTATCTTCCTCTACTTCTGCATCTTCTGATATTATAATTGATGAAAGCTCCAATAAAGTAGCAACTGCAATAATGTTTGTATGAGTCTGAATTGTAACCCAGACATCCCCTGCGTGAGCATGAGCCATAACCCAGCTTAATAAATCGCATATATATACTCCCTTGACCTCCTTGTCCATACCGCACTCACCTGTTAGCGATCTTAGGTTTAATCTTGCACAGATTTCTTTTACAGTCATACTCATGCACTCCTTCTACACATTTTTTCGTTTAAATCCGTATATAGTTTTTATCATGCAGACGGCTTTTTTATTTTCGCCTTTCACTATATCTTCCGCAAAGGCTCTGCATGTGGGAGACCCACATATTCCGCAATCCAATCCAGGAAGGTTTTTTAGTATTTCTGTTACAAGTTCCATCTTCTGAATTGACTTAGTTAAATCTTTATCCAAAATCATAACTGATTTCGGTTCTATTTCCTCAGTCAATCTAATAAATCCATCTTCATACATCTTAATATACTTATCCAAATCTTCTCTGGCACGCTTTCTATCTCCTATTTTCCTTGCGTACCTCATAATTCGATTCTTGGCAACAAAAGAATTCTGAATTACTAAAGGACCTCCTACACAACCTTCTGTACATGCAGAACATTCTATGAACTCAACATCCTCTAATTTGCCTAGTTCTACTTCTTCCAATACCTTAATGACATCATGGATACCATCAACATCAAGGTAGTTCTCTATTCCTAATGAAGCTGCTTGACCACCTGTTATAGACCATAATAAAGATTCCCTGGTGCTGTTGCTTATACATAGATTTTCGTTTTCTCCCAAGTTCCTAACTATTTCTCCATATATGTCCTTTATAGAAATGGCACCATCTATGTACGATTCCTTAATTCCTATAGGATTTCTGATGCTGGTAACTCTGGCTGTGCATGGTGTGATGAAGAAAACGCCAATGTCTTTAATGTTAAGCCCAGTTTTCTGCGATACTTCTGTCTTTGCAATTCTGGCAGTAATTTCTATGGGTGTTTCTATATCAATAATATTGGGAATGAGATCAGGAAATCTTATTTGTATAAGTCTTAAAATTGCAGGACAACTTGAATTGATTAGCGGGAATCTAATACCAGGCTTTTTCAGCAAATATTCCTTGATCAAATCAATAGATATATCTGCCCCCAGAGTGCCCTCTATTACTTCATCGAATCCTATTCTTTTTATGGATGTTAAGATATGATCTATACTTATATTGGAAGGAAATTGTCCGTATATTGTCAATGAAGGTATTGCTATATTATATTTAAATCTCTTCAACATGTTCAAATCATCTGTTATAGCACTTTTTGCATGATTGGGACATATCTTTATACATTCACCGCAGTCTATACATCTATCGGATATTATCTTAGCCTTCCCATCACGCACTCTTATGGCTTCAGTAGGACAAACTTTAAGGCAACTAGTGCATCCTATGCACCTGTCTTCTCTTAAGATAACTGAATGATTGTACTCATTATTCATTTAATCACCATCTTTCAGCATCATTTTCATAACAATTTTTGTGCCTTTTCCAACGACGCTTTCAATAATAAAATCATCAGAGCATTTTTTCATGTTTGGCAATCCCATTCCTGCACCAAAGCCCATCTCTCTGATTCTATCAGGTGCAGTAGAATATCCTTCTTTCATAGCCAGTTCAATGTCTTCAATACCCGGTCCATTATCTTCAGCTGTAATAATTATAGATTCAGGGTCAATGGTTATGCTGATAACACCTCCCAATGAGTGTATTACCAAGTTCATTTCTGCCTCATATGCTCCAATTGCTACTCTTCTTATTATACCTGAATCCATGCCAAGTTGTCTCAGGATTTTCTTGATTTTGCTTGAAGCCTCCCCAGCTCTTTCAAAGTCATCTTTCGCCACTGGAAACTCATATGATATATTTCCCATATGTATCTCTCCTACACCTTACTTGCTTCTATTCCTCTCAATCCACAACTATATAATATGCCAGAAGCTGTAAAAAGAGTATACTTTGTTGTAAGGATTATGATGGAACTTTCTCTAGCCAGGTCTATTACATCTTTATCAGGCACTTTTCCCCTCACAAAAATTATAGCATTTATATCTGCCATCTCTGCGGTTCTTATTACCTGTGAGTTTACCAATCCCGTCAGAAGAATTGTTCCAGTTTTCACAAATGCTAAGACATCACTCATCAAATCAGATCCAAAGGCATATAATATTTCATTTTCCAATAAATCTTCACCACATAGAACTTCTGCTTGCAAAACATCTCTTATATCCTTGATTTTCATTAACTTTCCTCCTTTTAAATATCATAAATGCATCTTTTGTATATCATATGAGAATGTATATATGTAATGTTAAAAAAGTAACAAATATCCTTAAATAATAACTCCTCTAAAGCTATTAGGGGAGTTGCTTAAACTTCTTTTCTTAATATAATGAAATCTTCATAGCAATCATTAAAATCTATATAATTTTCAATGGTCCTTATATGTTTGAAACCTGCTTTTATCCAAAAATTGATACCTTTATCATTTTTAGATATAACACCAGCATTAAATTTCTTTACATCATAGGTTTTGTTCATAAATGATATAAACGCATTTATGGTTTTATATCCTATTCCTTCATTTCTGTAGTCCTTCTTAATTATAAATGAAGTAATCCATGCTTCATCACTATGATCATAATCGATTCTTCCTTTTAGGACTCCGATCAAATTGCCAACAGAATTAGAAAAAATACCTACGAAAAACTCATGACTACTAATTAATACCTCTAAATATTTTTCCTCCATGTCATCTAAGGACAATCTGTTGCTTATTCCTGTAGCTAACATCGAATCGTCTGTTTCATTATATAATTCCAAAACCAAATTTAGTTCATCCTTTTTTATATCTCTAAAAGTAAAATTCTCATACTCCATATTTAATGCTAGCATAATATCACCTTATCTGTTTTGTAGCCTATAATAACGCTATTATTCTATATTCAACTATTTATATTCTACATCAGGTATAAAAATCCTTTATTATGAAATATAATAAAGGATTCACATCAAAATTATAAACATGATAGCTATATGGATGATGCAATTAGTTAACCTATAACTCATTGTTAACAGTATATTACATAATTCTACTTTAGGTGAATCATCACTTTGTCTACTAGCGGTTTCAATACCAAATATAATAAATAACCCAAAAGTCCACCCATGGTATTTGTAATTAAATCTGTTATATCTGCTGAACGAAAACCATTAATCAGCGGTTGGATCAATTCAATACTCAAGCTAAACAAAAAAGTACAACATAAGCAATATATCATATTCTGCTTTTTTACAATAGGCAATAAAAATCCAAAGGGCATCATCATAATTACATTAAGTACAATCTGACGAACAGAATCCCCTCTACCTGCGAAATAATCATCAAAAGGTATCATATTCATAGGTTTATATGGATGATTAAAAATAAATGGTAGAGATGCAATTATCGGCATTAAAGTCACATATAGAACTAATGATATGTAGATATACATAAGCGTGTTAGCAAACAACTTGTCTTTACCTCTTGCCCTCCATTTGTTAAAAAAGACAAACGCATATAACATTGCCAGTGCTATAAAATCTATAATTAATTTCAAACTCTTCATCATAATTACACCTCAGAAAATACATATATCATTGCTTCATATCTTCAGTAAATGTGGATTTATATTCCTCCTACACAAATATAAATACATCACCATTATATCATACTTAGATAATATTTCTCCTTTAGCTGTGTTATGTATAAAGCAATTATCTCAAAAATCAAAAAGAGACACAAAAGTGTCTCTGCATTTCACTAGATAATCCAAAATACCGCTACTTCAATTTTGACACCTATCTCTCCGATAGGTGGGTGTCCGCAACAATGTTTCTATCGCCTTAAATGCCATCTAAGGGTCTCACAATAAAGTACATATCCACATTGTATATAAAACTCCCGTTCTTGTGCTGTAGGTTCAAAACAGAAGATTGGCGAATATCCCAGATCAATATGAGCTTTTATGGTGCGAGAGACGGGACTTGAACCCGTACGGTGTAACCACACGCCCCTCAAACGTGCGCGTCTGCCAGTTCCGCCACTCTCGCAATTCAATTATCAACAACTACATGGATTATTATATAATCTACATGGAACTATGTCAATAACATTTTATTGAAATTACTTTATGATTTAGGGATATACCAATGATTGATAGTTCTGAACAGATTCTCACTATCTGCAATTATTTCTCCCCTTACTTTGTTTCTCATTACTAAAGCATACTTTTTATAAAAAAGACTGATAATTGGCAGATCATCTTTAATTATCCTTTGAATCTCCTGATAATTTACATATTTATTTTCAGTACTCAAAGTTTTTTTCGACTGCTCCAGCAATAAATCCATCCTTGGATTTACATAGCCCCCGTAGTTCATCCCCCTGCTGATTTGAGAACTATGGAAGAAATTATACAAGTCTATTTCCGGCGAGAAATTTATTCCTACCAAAGCCATGTCATAGTCCTTTTTGTTTATTCTTCCCATAAGATTTTCAAAGTTCATAATTTCCACATCAATTACAAAACCAATATCTTCAAGATTATTCTTAATATCTTCTGCTGCTTTGACCCTGTAATCATTTTCTGAATTTGTAATAAGCCTCAATCTAAGCTGTTGCTTTTTCCCTTCAACTTCTCTTTCAAATATTTTGGTATCTTCATTAAGGGCAAATCCTGCATTGTTTATAGAATACTGAGCTTCAGCCTTATTATACATATATTTATCTTCGTCTTCACTGTATAACCATGAACCATGTCTTATTGGAGTATCAGTTACTACTGCATTTCCCAATAAATGCTTTTCGGTTATGGATGTTCTGTTTATACCATACATTAGAGCTCTTCTTACATTTTTATCCGACAATATCGGATTATTGAAGTTCAACGATATAAACTCATAATCTGTTGATACATATTCATAAGTATTGACATCTCTAGATTCTTTATATTTTTCCCAATCATAAGAAGAAGTATTTATCATGTCAATTTGCCCAGTCTCAAATGCAGAGTCGAATGAATCTATGTCTTTAATAAAATTTACTCGTATTTTTGATATATAGGGCATCGAGGATTGGATATTATACTCATTTGGCTCTAGTTCCATATATTTAAGCCTATTGTACTCAACGACTTTATATGGCCCTGTTCCAACAGGCATAGAGCCTGTACTATGCCTTGCAACTATAGGAAATGTAAGTGCATCCAAAGAATTATATGGAAACCCTCCAAATTTCATTTCAATCGTATAGTCATCTAAAGCTTTATAGGAAGTAATGTTCTCAAGCTTGGATTTATAAATTGAAACCCCTGCCCTTTTTATAGTATCAAGTGTATAAACTACATCATCCGAAGTCAGATACTCTCCATCGCTCCACCGTATGTTATGTTTAAGTTTTATAATAACTTTATCTCCTGCATCATTCATATTTATGCTATCTGCAAGCACAAGCACAGGTTTCAACGTCTCATCATACTCCACAAGTCCATTAAACAGAAGCTTGGAAACATCCGTATAGCTTTTGCTGTTTACTAGTAGCGGATTAAGACTCTTAGGTTCTATGCAGCCTATGTTAATTACTCCCCCTTGTGTAGGCTTTTCATCTTCTATTACTATATCAGTATCTATTTGCATCTCAGGTTCAGAACATGATACTGCAAGTATAGCAATAATTATCAATAAAGCTAACGGTATGATTTTATGTTTCATAAATACTTCTCCTCAGTATGCTATTTAAACCTAATCAACTTTTCATTCTCCACCCTTCCTGGAATTCTACCTCTTTTTGCAACAGGCTTCCCTTCAACTTCTTTGATATCCATTGTCATGTCAATGGCGGAAGCTCCTGATATGTAACTGCCTATTCCAAAAGCATCTGCACCAGCTTCGCTTAATGCTCTAATTTTCTCAGGATAAAGTCCACCAGATACAAATATTTTTACATAGTTAAATCCTTCAAGGTCAAGTCTTGCTCTCACTTCTCTCACCAATTCAGGGGTCACTCCACCTCTTTCGCTGGGTGTATCCAACCTGATGGCATAAAGATTCTTTCCAAGGGCCCTTGCTACTCTAATTGCTTCTTCCGGCTCATCCTTAAATGTGTCAATAAGCACTGTTCTCTTATGTTCTACCGGCATAGTCTTATCATAAGCAATTGCAACAGGCAATGTATCTCCGGCTATCAAGAATGATGCATGAGGTAAAGTTCCTGAAGCTTCAATGCCTAACAGCTTAGCTGCCAATACATTGCTTGCACCGCTGGCACCCCCAATGACAGCAGCTCTTTCCATTACAGGAGCCACTGAAGGATGAACATGCCTTGATCCGAACACAATAAATGGTTTACCTTGACATGCTTCCTTGCATTCCCTGGCTGCTGTTGCCCAACCACAGGAGCTGGCAAGAATACCTAATAATATAGTTTCATAAATAGCAAACTCTCTATAGGGTCCAATAATTCTCATTACAGTTTCCTTAGCATTGAAACTTTCTCCTTCTTGAAGTGCCCAAATCTCTAAGTCTTTATTTTTCAGAACATTGAAAGCCTCTTGAATGCCTGCAAAAACGCCCGGTTTTCTTGCAAATATTTCTGCAGTCACTATTTTATCTGCTATTCCCATAGAATCTAATATATCGATGGTTCTAACAAAATATATGTCTGTAGTATATCCATCCAGTATTTCTTGCTCATTGGCAGAATAAAGCTGCCTGTTGGCATCCAATTTAATTTTTTTGACATCTGCTAAACTTCTTATTTCAGCCAATCAAATTCATTCCTTTCATTCGTTAATTAGATATGCTATATATTCTCTTATATATATTATAGGCTTTACTAATCTTTTTAATATAGGTACTGGTTTCTTCAAAGGGAATATATTTCAGCGAAACTCCGTCTTCGCTGCATCTTTCATCCTTTAACCATTTATTTACATTCCCTAACCCTCCATTATAAGCAGCTAAAGCCAATTGGATATTACCATCATAGTATTTTAAGAGGTAATTCAAATACCAGCATCCCATTTTTATATTCATTTCCGGTTGGTATAGCATCTCTTCTTCAAAATCATTTATTCCAAGCTTCTCTCCTATCCACTTACCTGTGGATGCTTTTATCTGCATCAAGCCTAATGCTCCTTTATTAGATCTGGCTAAAGTATCGAAATTACTTTCAACTTTGATTATAGCAGCAATTAAATATATATCCAGTCCATATTCAACGGCATATTTGCTTATAGTATCTTCATACTTCATGGGATAAAGGGTTCTTATCAGTTTGGGGATCACTCCGCTTAATATGTATATCATAATAATTATAACTGTTACTACAATTAAAAATCTTCCTCTTCTTCTAATGATCAACAATTTCTCCCCTTTTGACATTCACTAACTATTTTAGTCCATTGCTTCTTCACTTCTTCTTCTAATTCTTCAAAAGTTCCCTTATTATCTATTATTACATCTGCAAATTGTGCTTTTTTTTCATCGCTGTATTGAGCCATTATCCTGTTATTAGCCTCTTCATAGGAATAATGATCTCTTTCCATAAGCCTATGAAGTTGGATATTTTTATCAACTTTTACCAGCCATACAATATCACATATTGAATGCAAACCCATTTCAATAAGTATAGCCGCATCTACAACCATAATCTCTATGCCCTTTGACTTGCATTCTGATATAATATCCTTTACTCTATCAATTATATGTGGATGCGTAATAGAATTCAACTTATTTAACTTATCTCTGTCGGAAAAAACAATATGCCCTAAAGCTTTTCTGTTTATTTGCCCATCAGGCAGCAATATATCTTTTCCAAAATAATCAACTATTTCATTATATGCTTTTTCTCCTTTCTCCACAACATCTCTACCTATTTCATCTACATCTATTATATAAGCCCCTAGTTTTTTCAACAATGAAGACACTGTGCTTTTCCCACTGGCTATGCCTCCTGTCAATCCAATAACCACGCTAACCTCCTCCAAAATACGTTGTATTATTTTGTCTCATACCAACTCATGCCTACATTTATGTCAACAATAAGCGGTACTTTCAAATCAAAAGCCGTTTCCATTTTTTCCTTAACGATTTTTTTCACTTCTTCAACTTCATCTTTGTGTGCTTCCACAATCAACTCGTCATGCACCTGCAATATAAGCTTGGATTTCATCTTTCTGTTTTTGAGTTCTTTATATACTCTCACCATTGCGATTTTTATAATATCTGCAGCACTACCTTGTATAGGAGTGTTCATCGCTATTCTTTCTCCAAAGCTTCTCTGCACCGCATTAGCGGATGAAAGTTCAGGTATGTATCTTATTCTGTTTAGTATTGTTGTTACATATCCTTTTTCTTTGCCTTCCTTAACAATATCATCCATATATTTTTTTACCATGGGATATCTGGCAAAATAGTTGTCGATATACAATTTCGCTTCCTTTTTCGGTATTTTAAGGTCCCTGGCAAGCCCAAAGTCGCTTATGCCATATACAATACCAAAATTAACTGCCTTTGCCCTGCTCCTCATCAAAGGACTCACCAATTCTTTATCAACTCCAAAAACTTCAGAGGCAGTTCTGGTATGTATATCCTCATTGTATATGAAAGATTGAATAAGGCTTTCATCTCCTGAAATATGAGCCAGAACTCTTAATTCTATTTGTGAATAATCGGCATCAACTAAAACATAGTCTTCATTTTTAGGAACAAATACCTTCCTGATTTCTCTGCCGTTCTCTGTTTTAACCGGAATGTTCTGAAGGTTTGGTTCTGTACTGCTGAGCCTCCCGGTAGCAGTTACTGTCTGATTGAACTTAGAATGTACCTTTCCAGTCTTTTCATTGATTATATTTATAAAACCATCTACATAGGTGGACTTTATCTTCAGTAATTGCCTGTATTCCAATATCTTATCTATGATGGGATGTTTGTCTGAAAGTTTTTCTAACACCTCCACATCTGTTGAGTATCCTGTTTTTGTCTTCTTCACAGGAGGTAATGAAAGCTTTTCAAATAGTATTACACTCAACTGCTTTGTTGAGTTGATATTAAATTCCTCTCCTGCAAGCTCATATATTTCCTGTGTCAGTTTATCAATTCTTTCTGAGTATAAGGCAGAAAGTTCACGAAGTCTATCTTTGTCTACCTTAAAACCTTCATGCTCCATGTCAGCCAACACTTCCGCCAGAGGAAGTTCTACATCTTTATAAAGACTCTCCATACCCATTTCTCTAATTTTATCCATCATGGGTTTCATCAACTCATCTATGGCTTTTAAGCTATTGCCGTAGTTTTTTACCTTATCTCCTTCTTTTGATTCATAATCATTTATGATGTTGCCAAAGAACTCATTATATATGCTTTTCAGCTTATAATCAGGCTTCGACGGATTAAGCAAATAGGCAGCTATCATACTGTCAAATATTATGCTTTCTATATTAATACCTATGGTCTTTAAAATCAATATATCCGACTTAATATCATGTCCTGCTTTTTCTATGTTTGCATTTTCCATGACATCCTTTAAGAAATCTATGGCAGCACCATTTATTGGAATATAGAAATATTGGCTTTGCACTGCAATAAATACATAATCAGGACTGCCATTATCATCTTGTGATATCTTAAATGTTATCTTTTTTTCTTGTAATATTTTGCTCATAAGCCCTTTCAATGCCATGGAATCATTTATTTCACTTACATCTATATCTGCATCTACATTTACCTGGTTATCTTGACTTTTTAAATGTACAGCTTTTATTTTTTGCAGAAATGATTTGAATTCCAGCATTTCATATAGTTGGGCTAATGACTCATAATCCGGCTCCTCATATTCGCAATCTTTAATATGTACATCTAATGGGGCATCCGTAATTATTGTGGCCAACCTCTTGGATAGCAGCGCCATATCCCTATTGTTCTCCACATTTTCTCTTATCTTATTCTTTTTAATGTTATCGGTATTTTCCAATATATTCTCAATAGTACCGAACTGTTTAAGCAATTCTAAAGCCGTTTTCTCCCCAACGCCTGGTATGCCCGGTATATTATCAGAAGCATCACCCATAAGCCCTTTAAGGTCAATGACCTGCTCTGGGCTTATGGAGTACCTCTCCAAAAGCTTATCTCTGTCGTACTCCTCCATCTCACTTATACCCTTCTTAGTCATAAGCACATGAACGTTATCGGTTATAAGCTGAAAAGCATCCCTATCACCCGTTACTATCAATGTCTTTATATTCTCTCTATCAGACATTTTAGATAGGGTCCCTATTATATCATCGGCTTCATAGCCTTCCAGTTCCAATCTTTTTATATTCATAGCATCTATAACTTTTTTTAAATAAGGTATCTGTTCTGCCATATCCTCAGACATTTTCAGCCTTTTAGCCTTATATTCTGCATATTCCTTATGTCTGAAGGTGGGTTCCTTGCGGTCGAATGCAATTGCAATATACTTTGGTTTATATAATTCAATAAGCTTATTTATCATATTTACAAATCCAAATATAACATTTGTATGCAGTCCATCCTTGTTTGTCAAAGGCGGTAAAGCGTAGAATGCTCTGTGCATCAAACTGTTGCCATCTATAATAATGATAACATCCTTTTCCATCCCACATATCCTCCAAAATTAGTTTAATCTTATTATTTCCATACATTTTTGAAAAACCCTTTATATCGAAACAAAAAAGTTTGGAGTGTATGCTTACCAAAAAGAATCAGATTCCTAAGAATCTGATTCAAAATTCTAATACTTAAACTTGATTATGCTTTGTCGCATTTCATCTGACATCCTAGCCAGAGCTTCACTGGCATCTGCAATTTCAGCTATGGCAGCAGTTTGCTCTTCTACTGATGCATATACTTCCTCTGTGGCTGCTGCATTTTCCTGTGCTATTGCCGATAAGTTCTGCATTATTTGTATTACATCATTCTTTTTAGCCTCCATAAGCTGTTCAGATTTATTTATTTCTCCAACATACTTTTTCATATCTTCTATGGAAATGGCAATGCCTGCATATTTTTCGTTGGTCACTTCAACGCTTTCGGCCTGTAGTTCTATTACTTTCCTTGCATCTTCCATTACATCAATTGCCATACCGGTTTCTGCTGTAAGCTCTCGGATGATTTCCTCAATCTCTCCAGTGAATTTATTGGATCCTTCTGCCAGTTTCCTTATTTCCTGGGCAACTACAGCAAATCCTTTTCCTGCTTTTCCAGCCCTTGCTGCCTCTATTGCAGCATTAAGAGCTAGAAGGTTAGTCTGATCCGCTATGTTTTTTATCATCTGGCTTGCAGATTGTATTTTTTTTGCTTTTTCATTGGTACTTAAAATGACACTATTAACATTTTTAACAGCTTCTCCAGAAGATTGGGTCTTTTCTACAAGATCTTTTACAACCTGCAAACCTTCTTCTTTGAGACATTTTATGGCTTCAATCGCTGAAATCAAATTGTCAACATCCCTCTTATTTCTATCAATCAAGTTCCCGAGTTCCTCAATAATTGCAGCAGTCTTTTCTGTATCAATTGCCTGCTCATTGGCTCCCTGTGATATATCTTCTATTGCTCTAACGATTTCTTCAGAAGCATTAGAAGATTGCTGGCTTGTAGCAGTCAGTCCATCGGAAGACAAGGCTACTTGCTCAGATATCTCGGATATTTGCTTAACAAGGCTTTTCAAATTTCCATTCATATTAATCAGTGAGTTGCCTATATGCCCTATTTCATCCTTTCGTTTTGCATACTTTAAAGCTCTGCTCTTTTCATCAAATCTTAAATCATAATTAGATAATCCCTCAATGATTTTTGAGTACTCAATAATAGGCTTTGATATATAACTCCCTAATAAAGCTGAAACTATGAGGCCTATTGTTATAAATACCATAGTTCCAATTATCAAAACTCTTCTTAATCTATTTAAACCTGAAAGAGCATCGCTTTCATGAGCTCCTATAGCTAATACCCAACCAGTGCTAGGTATTGGTTCAATGCCCATAATCCTTTTGCTGCCTAATAAATCATAGTTTATAATACCTCTATTTCCCATTCCTAATTTTTGCATTTCCAACCCAATATTTTTGAAGTCTCCATTTGTTTCAATATCCTTAAATATGTTTCTCTGATTTTTCACATAACTCCGATCTTTGTGAGCATACACAGTGCCATCGGAGCCCAATATGAATGCATAGCCATTGTTGCCAAAACCCATATTATCTATTACATTGCTCAATGTGATACCATCTTTCACTGCAATCAATACACCCACAACTATATTATCCCTTTCAATGGGAGCTGCAATTATATATACAGCTTCATTTGTATCACTGCTAATAAACACATCTGAAACATTACTTTGCCCTTGTAAAGCTTTTTTTATGTAATCCTCATCCCCAAGATATGCAGTGGCATCTTTTGATGCATAATAGGCTGTTCCATCATAAGTTACTACTCCCATATCCAAAAAACCTAGTCTTGAAATATTAGAGATTAAGTATTGATGCTGCATATGCCAATCCATAGTCTTTATACTTTCATGTCTGGCTAACTCTGATAGAACAGCTACATCCTTTCCAATAATTCCTTCAATAATCTCAACTCCATCATTAGCAGATATGGACAGTGCATCTTTGGTTTGATTAAGTATGGAACTTGAGCTGAGCTTTATGCCTATAGAACCCAAACCTATTGATACTGCAAGAATTAAACAGCATATTAGTAATGATATTCTTTGAGATATACTTAGTCTCATATGCTCCCCTCCTATTGCAATAACTTAATATTTAATAGCTTGATAATATAAGTGAATTGATAGCTGCATTCCTTCCTGTATATATGTGTTATAATTGATTTGAATATCTACAATTATATAAAGTAGGCAGAAAACTGTCAATAATATTCTTTATTTTCTGAATTTATTTATGAGTTAATATCTATTCAATATAACGCAAACTACTTTATTTACTGCGAAAGAACACTTTTTAAACCGTTCTCTAAGTTCACCAAGAAATTTATCCCTAAAATAATAAGTTTACTAGGAAGGCTTTCTTGAAATGCTTTACGGAAAGTATAAATTAAAAATTAATACTTTCCTAGCATTATAAAAAATCGGATTTATAGCAATCCGATTTTTTATAAATTTCTAAAACTTCCTTGATTATTATAATATATTAATTTAGAAACTTTCTTCTATTTATTTTTCCTTTTTTTCTTATTGTAAACAATATATGCTATTAGTATCAGTACAGCTAGTATAATCAGATAGGGTATAGTCGAAATAATGAGTATAAACAGTCTCTGTCCGCCTCTTAGAATAGTGTTTATAGCTCCAACAAACCCATTATATGCATTAGTCCATACCGTAGGAACATTTATGCTCTCCAACTTTCCGGCTTTTACTTCTTTGAGATTTACATATAGTGTGGATAAACTTATTTGATTATCCCATCTATTCATGTTTGTGGACATCAAATCTATTTCATTTCTGACCCGGTTAAGCTCATTCTCTATTTTCAATATTTCATCCACATTTTGTGCTTTTGAAATCAATTCTCTAAGCCTGTTTTCCTGAACTTCGAGATTGACAATCCTTGTAGCGGTGTCATAATATTGCTCGGAAATATCCACAGAATTTGTACTCTCATTTATAACTTCACCCATGGTCTTTATCTCTTCAACTGTTGAACCAAATTTAGCAGCAGGCAATCTAAGAGTCAGATTTCCTGTTTTCAACTTCTCGCTTTTGCCATCTGCTTCATAGCTTATTATATTATCCACATAGGAGCTTTCTACATAACCACCATTTCTCTCTGCCAAGTCAGCTATACTTTCCATCTTATTGTCAAAATCAGTAACTTCCAAAGAAATGCTGCCGTTAGTAATTACTTTTCTTTCATAAACCTGTGATTCAGATTGAATTGCTTTCTCCTTGGCAGTTGTAACTTCCTCAGGAGCTCCCATAGTTAAGGCATATGATGCCTTATCCGTTGCTGAAGCCATATCTAATGAGTTTGAGAATTCCATATCAATATCGTTTTGTCTTTCTTCTGCTTTTGAATTCTCAACAGCCGATGACTGAATTCCATAACCTCCAAACTCTCTTTCCATCTCTTTTGCAATGGCTTCATCTTTTTTATTGAGTCCTGCCAACCCAGGCAAAGAAGAAAACCCAATAACAACTACCAAAAATACAGCAGCAACTCCTGATACCCATCTCCAGTTGCGTTTAAAGAAGCTTTTCTTAGATTTATCAGAACCCATATCCTGGATTTTTGCCATGAGATCTTGATGGAAGGTTTCGGGTAATTCGATTTCTTCTAGATTGTTGCAATAAGCTATAGTGGATAAAAGCAAATTATACTCTTCCATGCAGTCGGAACAGCTTTCCAGATGCTTTTCAAATTCTATTCTATCTATATCATTCATATCTCTATCTATATATGAAGACATAAGACTTCTTACTAATTCGCAATCCATTCTTGTTCCCTCCCCTTTAAAAATTAGACGCTCTTTTTTTCGTAAAGTTCCAATTGGTGCTTAAGCTTGTCCTTAAGCAAATTTCGAGCCCTGTTTATTCTTGACTTTACAGTACCCAGGGAACAGTTGAGTATGGTTGCTATCTCTTCATAACCAAAGCCTTGTACATCTCTAAGTATAATTACGGTTTTATAATCTTCTGCAAGGGAAGAAATGGCGTTTTGTATCAATTCCTTTTTTTCCACTTTTTCATAGATATCTTCCGGCGTTTCTTTCTCTGCACTTAGCTCAATTATGGCTGAACCTTTATCTGTCTCTACATTCATCTCCAAAGGTATCACATTGGCTTTCTTTCTCTTTCTAAGCTCATCAAGGCATACGTTTGTTACTATTCTATAAAGCCATGTAGAAAAAGATGATTCTTCCCTGAAATTCTCGATAGATTTATATATCTTTATAAAGGCTTCTTGAGCCATATCCTTGGCATCTTCTTCATTGCCCATGATTCTATAAGCAATATTATAGGTTTTTTTCTCATAGCTGCTTATCAATTCCTCGAAAGCCTCTATATTGCCTTTCTTACTCTTAGCTACAAGAAGCTTTTCCATCTCTTCCATATATTATCCCTCCCCTATTACTCAGTAACCCCTTTAAGTTAGACTAAAAACAAGCAAAAAAAGTTTCATAGCTGATTTGATTATGTTATATATGTCCTATTATACACGTATTAAAGTAAAAAAAATATAGGTATTGAAAAATACCTATATTTCCACATTCCTTGTCCTATGATATGGATGAAATACTGAAGCCACCAGCTTAAAATTTTCATCCATTACTGCAGTGGCATGATGTAAAAAATCCTTTGCTACGTAATATCTCAAATCTATGAAGCTGTACTCATACCCGCTGTTTGTTTTCTGACATTTTATATGAAATAGGGGAGTAAACTCACTGAAAAACTTGGCAATTGGTGTATTCTTTACAGCCGTAATGAGTTTCTTGTCTTGTTCATTCATAGTATCAATAATCTTAAGTTTCCTGGGTAATAAGTTTAACTCACCGATTATCATTTTACCTTTAACTTTTATGACAAAATGCCACTTTACAAGCCCTATCATAGATGGCAAAACTCGTATAAACATTACCGGCCCTTGTTCTTTAAAATTATCCAATACATTCTTTTTCACATAAAGTTTCATGCAGTAACGGGCACACAAATACATGAAAAACACTGCTAAAGATATTACTGGGTGAATTTTGCTTCTTATATTGGGAATAACAATTGCTAGAGATACAATTATCAACATGGGGTCATAAACCAAAAGCAAATCCAGAGTAATTTTTTTCTTGTAAACAGGCCACAACACCTGGGCACCATAAGAGTTTGTAATATCCAGCAACAAATGGGATATACATCCTGATACAGCATATAGAAACAGTTTTATAAATGATGCTTCAGGATACAGAAACGACAATACAGCAGTAATAACTGTTCCATACAAAAAAAATAAATGGAATGGAATGGGACATTCCCCTGTGGTTTTTGAGATAGCTGTAATCTCCCTTTAGCTGCATTATAATATCTGCATCAGGAATCACAGCTCCTAACATACTTCCCATTGCATAGGGGCTGGCAATCGATACTGTCTCTCCTGTAAAAGCTGCAATTGCCAGCCCCACGACACCGTGTGTGATTGGATCCATAGCTCTCCTCCATAATATCAGTTTTTTCTACTTTATTATATTAAATTAACCTCTTGTGCTAGGTAGTAAGATTTGATTTTAAGGAATATTATACCAACTAATAAGGGTATAAAATCCTTGCTAGATAATTTTGTGTTGATTAATTAACCAAATACTAACTCTTTGATTCTTGAATGTGACTCACGGCCTATAAGTTTATTGATGTAATAACACAAGTTATAAGCCAATAATTTGGTTTTAATCCTTGTTTGTAACCCCCA